>Ga0156098_103_pt1 | contig 53494 bp, 43 predicted proteins | sample RifCSPlowO2_02_FD_107751 | JGI IMG/M metagenome (GOLD analysis project Ga0156098, IMG submission 107751) | Gammaproteobacteria bacterium RIFCSPLOWO2_02_FULL_42_14
CAGTATAGGACAGATGGCATATGTTGCTGATGTATGTCTCGCTAATACCTTGATTTTACGAAAATTACGCTTTTTCAGGTGTTATTACTCAATAGAATGCGTTTGAATTACCATTATGATAATGCATAATGCTTATCGAAATATTAATGTGATTGTGACAGTGTGGTGCGAATTGAAAATCCGCTCGCTGACGCGCGCGGCTCAGATCTCTGTTATTACCGCTTGCTGTCGCGCATGCTTCTTTGCTTAATTTATACGCGCGGCTCTGACAGGTGGTTTGTTGTTGCTGTTGGCATTGGTAATGCGATTACTGCAGCAATTTGTTTTTGATTTTGTGCGGTTGTGACAGGAGTTGGCAATTTTAATTGTTGCAGTTTTAATTGTTTGTGATGATGCGCCGTCATAGTCGATTTTTTTTGTGTTTGTTGCTGAGGCTTTGGCGCTGCTTTTTCAGGCGTTACTGTGTTAGACATTTTTTTCATGTCACCAATCGAATATTCTTGAGTCATTTCTTCATCGGGTACGCGTGAAACGCTTAATTGCGCGGGGAATGTAATCTCTTGCTTCAACCAGATATTAATCGCTTGCAAATCGTTCACGCTCAATGTTCCCGCTGCCGCTTTCAATGCAATCAAATTATCCACGTATGCATATCGATCATTCGCGTATTGTTGCTGCGCTCGATAAAGTGTCGTGAGACTAATGAGCACATCCACCATGGTGCGTGTGCCCACCTTAAATCCCGCTTCGGTGGCTTCAAAAGCATTTTTAGCTGAAATGATGCGTTGTTTATCTGCGTTAACTTGGCTGATGGATGATAATACGCCCAAAAAACTTGTGCGCGTGTCATTTACAACACCGCGATATGTTTGCTCGAGCAAACCGGCTGCCGCGACATAGTTGTATCGTGCTTGTTTAATAGAGGCGAGGACTAAGCCGCCTTGTAGTGGTTTATACGTGAGTTGTAATCCTAGCATACTCGTTGCAAGGCCGGATTGTGGTGGGTTACCCGATGCGGGTGGATTGTCACTGGTCCTTGCATCAGCATAACTGCCTTGTAAATCCAACACAGGGTATCCATTACCCGCTTGTTGTTTGATAGCTTCCATTGCAGCGTTCACGTTATACGCTTGCGCAATTAAACTGTAATTTTGTTTGGCGGCCACACCCACCCATTGATCAATATTATTTGGTGCTGGTGTTGACAACGGTAATTCATCGCTCAATCCTTTCAGCGATCCATAAAAACGGCCGGTGATGGCGCGTAAATTTTCCAATTGATCATTCAAATTATTTTGCGCGACGATTTGTTGCGCGACAACTTGGTCATATTGCGAATGCGCATCATATTCATCAGTAACGGCGATTAAACCCACTTTAAATTGTTCGCGCGCAGTCACAAATTGTTGCCACACCGCACGTTTATTCGCAATTGTGTAACGCAACTGATCGTAGGCTTCCAACACATTAAAATAAGCGGTTGCGGTGCGTTGCATCAGCGATTGTTGTGCAGCGATGTAAGTTGCCGTCGCTGATTTGACACTCGCTTGCGCACCGCGAATCGTTGTCCATTGGTTGTAATCAAAAATGGGCTGCGTTAACGACAGCGAATAACCATATTGCCAAGTATTGGATGTTACATTTGTGGAAACTTCTGGCGAATATACTGTTCTCACGCGATCGGCGTTGCCAAGTGCTGTGATTTGCGGCAAGTAACCTGCTTCAGCGATGGGAAGCTGCATTTTTTGCGATTCCCAATTCGATTGCGCTTGTGCGAAAACGGGGTCGCTTTTGATGGCTTGCGTGTAAACTTGTACGAGGTCAATGGCAAATGCAGGCGACGACACCACGCTGATCACACAGAAACTCGCCAACCAATGCAACCCTTTCGCCATCTGCGCATCCCCAGAACTAAGATTTCATTATCCAGAATATACAAAAAATAAGCAATTACCGGGTTTTTATTGTGTGAAATGCGGCTTCGGCGGCGGCGATGGTTTTAGCAATATCTGCATCGCAATGAGCGAGTGACATAAAACCTGCTTCAAAAATGGAAGGGGCAAAATAAACTCCTTGATTCAACATGCACTGAAAAAAGGCCCGAAATTTTTCGGCGTCACATTGCATGACATCTTGATAAGAAATTACGTCGGGGGCGTTAGTAAAAAATAACCCAAACAATCCAGTGTGGTAATTTATCCGAAGAGGTATACGATTCTCTGCCGCGACAGCCGATAATTTTTCTGCAAAAACACGTGTTTTTTGCGATAAAATCGCGTATTTTTCTGCGGTGAGTTGTTGTAGTGTTGCAAGACCCGCTGCCATCGCAATGGGATTTCCAGAGAGTGTGCCGGCTTGATAAATGGGCCCCTGCGGCGATAATTGATCCATGATATCAGCGCGTGCACCAATGGCACCGACTGGCAGGCCGCCGCCGATGATTTTTCCGAGGATTGTGATGTCAGGGCGTACGGGTGTGTGGCTTTGCATTCCCTGCAATCCCACGCGACACCCCGTAATCACTTCGTCAAATATCAGTAAGCTGCCGTATTGTTGGCTGATATCGCGCAAGGCTTCTAAAAACCCTGGTTTTGGCAGTATCAAATTCATATTGCCTGCGATGGGTTCGACGATAATGCAAGCGATTTCATTGCCGGAATGTTCAAACCATTCTGTAACAGAATCGATATCGTTGTAGTTTGCAATTAATGTGTCGTTTGCGGTGGATTGCGGGATACCGGGCGAAGTGGGTGAACCAAAGGTGAGCGCGCCCGAGCCTGCTTTGACAAGCAAGCTATCCAAATGACCGTGATATCCGCCTTCAAATTTGAGAATTTTGTCGCGACCAGTTGCGCCGCGTGCCAATCGAATGGCTGTCATCGCCGCTTCCGTGCCGGAATTTACCATACGCACTTTTTCAATCGAATCAAATCGCTGACAAATTTCTGCTGCCAATTGAATTTCTAATTCGCAGGGTGCGCCAAAACTTAATCCGTGATCAACAGCGTGTTTTACCGCGGCAATTACCGCGGGATGCGCATGTCCTAAAATCATCGGGCCCCAAGATCCCACGTAATCGATGTATTGACTGCCGTCGACGTCGGTTAAATAAGCGCCGTGTGCTGATTGAATGAAAATCGGATTGCCACCAACCGCCTTGAATGCGCGCACAGGGGAATTGACACCGCCCGCGATTATTTTTTTTGCTGCTTCAAATAAATTCTGCGAGAATGGTCGCATTTATTTATCCAATGTTTAAATTTAAGGGACACAGTATGTCATACCAAAAATTCATTTGCTCGCTTTGCGGTTATATTTACGATGAAGCCAAGGGCTCGCCGGATGAAGGCATTGCGCCCGGAACGTGTTGGGATGATGTGCCGGATGATTGGGTATGTCCAGAGTGTGGTGCGATGAAGTCGGATTTTGAAATGGTCATATTACAATAACGGTTTAACAAAAATAAAAATCATAATGGCAATCAGCAGCACTGTTGGAATTTCATTAAAAAAGCGGTAAAACGTGACAGAAAATGGGTTCGTGTTTTTCTTGAAACGATACAGCAAATATCCGCAACTGAGGTGAAACATCCATAGTAAAAAAACACAAAATAATTTTGCAATCATCCAGGGTTGATGCAAATAATAATCGGTTTTGAGCGCGAAAAGCCAATGCCCAAAGAGTGTCGTCAAGATACCCGCAGGTGTCATAATCATCCAAAATAATTTTCGCTCCATGATGATGAAGCGTTGATGGCTGATGACATCACTCGATTGCGCATGGTACATAAATAATCGAGGCAAATAAAAAAGCCCCGCAAACCATGCGACCATAAAAATTAAATGAAAAGCGAGTATCCAATGTTCCATGTGTGCACCCCACACAGCTTCTTATTCATTTAGCCCCGGCGTTTTTCTTAATTTTTTTCGATCTGAACGTTTTCGTTTTTCATCCATCATTTTTTGTTTGGCTTTTTTCGATCGTCGTTTTTTTTGTTTTCTGATTTTGAAAATTTGAGATTGTTTTTCGCTTTTTTCCTTGTGAAGTAAGAACGTTATTTTTTCGCACAAAATTTTTCTGGCAAAAAAACGATTGCTGTCGCGCGATCGTGTTTCTTGGCATTTCACTTGAAGATGCGTGGGTCGATGTTTTAAAAAAACAGTCGATGCTGTTTTTTGTAATTTTTGCCCGCCGTGACCAGACCCCAAAATAAATTTTTCATCCAAGTCTTCTTCGACAACATGAAGTCGCCTCATTTTTTCGCGCAGGTCATTCCATTTTTTTGAAGTGATCATTGACGCCCTTGTTTGCTGGCATTTCTGATTTCATCTAACTTTATTTCAATCATTTTTCGTCGGCTCTTATTGTGGATGCATTTAATCCATTTTTTAAAATGTGAAAAATGAAAGTGATTTGGCAATTCGAGCTCCGTTAACCGCTTAAAGTAATTTGATTTTGCGGGCATTAGGTATAGTGTGTCAAATAATGCTTTCTCAGGAGTTGCCATTATTATGCGTTGATTGTCAACAGTTGCATACCCATCAAATAAATATCCATTGATGTGATGCATGGAGAAAGTAGCGAGCGGTGTTTTCACGCGTTTGGTTTTTCCGTTGGTGATTATGTAAATTACGCTGGGAATTTGCTCAATCATGCCGTGATAATACAGCGCTGTGTATAACGAAATGTAAGAAAGCATAGGGTAGTTTAGTGAATTGTGAAGTGATAATGGATCAACATCTGAAAATGTAAAGCAGCCACGCATCAAACGCACGATTGCTTTTTGCTTGGAAAGACGAGATAGAATGACAGCAGCATGCGCATGAGAAACGTTCCAAGTATACGCGGCATCCTTTGTGAAGAAAAATGGCGAAAGTGGTTTTAGTTTTTGATAGGCGGATAATAAATTCATAATAATTTATTTAAATAATTTTTAATGCATTATGCGTTTAATATAAATGTTCATTAAATTTGTCCCTATATTGCGTTTTCGCAAGTATCGGCGTGGTCGCTTGCGCTCCCACTTCCATCCGCTTCACGGCAGGATTGGTGACAGATTTAACGAATACTTTGTGTTTAGTTGATGCGTAAAAACATCAGATGAAACAGCTCGACTTGTGTTTTGGGGGTGTAATTCATAATTCTAGTAAATTACCCATTTGTTATTTATTAGAATTATAGAATAAAGGCATTTTTTTGTCAAAGAAGGAATTCAGTCGTTTTGCACATCCTGCATAATGAGATGCACGCTTTCATCAAAGCCGCGCGGCTGCTGAATGGCTAAAAAACAACATGTTAGTGCGATAATTCCGATAATAATAGCAAGTATCTTCATGGGCATCAGTGTAATATACTAGCCAGAGTTGATGCAACCGGGCGATGAACGTGTTAGAAACCCCAATCCCTATCCATTTTACCGATGCCGCTGCCAAAAAAGTGCATGAGCTGATTTGCGATGCGAAAAATGATCAGCTCAATTTGCGTGTGTTTATCTCGGGCGGCGGTTGCTCTGGTTTTCAATATGGCTTTACTTTCGATCCGACAATTAATGCAGACGATGTGGTGGTTGAAAAAATTGTCAAAAAAAATATCGTCGTGAAATTATTAGTCGATGCGCTCAGTTTTCAATATCTCAATCGTGCGGAAATTGATTATCGGGAAGATATCAATGGCGCGCAATTTGTGATTCGCAACCCCAATGCAAAAACCACCTGCGGTTGTGGTTCTTCATTTTCAGTTGAGGATGATGTGCAAGGATGATCGATGGTTTTAGGGACATTGTTTAACGAATTCGCCGTTGTACTGTTGTTCTCCGTTTTTTTTAGCATGATTGCCATTCGGTTGTATCAGCCGATTATTCTGGGATTTATTGCGGTTGGTGTTGTGCTTGGCCCCAGCGTTTTCGACTGGATTCATCCAACAGGCGAACTCGACCTGCTTGCCAAAATTGGCATCACTCTGTTGTTATTTGTGATTGGCTTGAAGCTCGACTTCAATGAAATTCGCACACTCGGTTACACCGCATTAGCGACTGGCATCGGACAAATTGTGCTGACTGCTTTTATTGGTTACGCGCTTGCGGTCATGATGGGGTTGTCGTTTATTCCCGCGATTTATGTGGCTATCGCGCTTACTTTTTCCAGCACCATTATCATTGTCAAATTACTTTCCGATAAGAATGAATTAGATTCGTTGTACGGCAGAATCGCGATCGGCTATTTGATCGTGCAAGACATTGCTGCCGTCATCGCCATCATCGTGTTGTCTTCGATGCGCAATCAAATCACTGGCATGAGCATCGGCATTGAAATCATGGCATTTATTTTGAAAAGTATTGGTATTTTAACGTTGGTGGCGTTGATGTCACGTTATTTGCTACCCAAATTTTTAGAATCGATTGCCAAGTCGCGTGAATTGTTGGTGTTATTTGGCATTGCGTGGGCAATTATTTTGGCAGGCGCTGCGGAATCGATTGGATTAAGTCGCGAAGTCGGCGGATTTTTGGCAGGTATGTCGCTTGCATCAACACAGTATCGAAATATTTTAGCGTCGCGTTTGGACACACTCAGAAATTTTTTGTTGTTATTTTTCTTTTTAGAGTTGGGTGTGAAATTAGATTTTCACGCACTGGATGCCGAAATTTTTCAAGCGGTTCTATTATCGCTTTTTGTGTTGATTGGAAAACCAATCGTGATTATGGTGATTATGGGTATGATGGGGTATCGCAAACGAACCAGTTTTTTAACGGGGATTACGAGCGCACAAATCAGTGAATTTTCGCTGATTTTGGCGTCGGTTGGTTTGACACTGAATCAGATCAATGAAAATGTGGTGGGACTCATTACACTTGTTGGCATTATTACTTTTTCGTTATCCACCTATATGATTTTGTACGATCATTTAATATATGAATGGTGCGGTCGATTTTTTAATTTTATTGAGAGAAAAATACCAACCAAAGCAGACGCGGATCACAATCATCATCACCAATACGACGTCATTATTTTTGGTATAGGGCGTTACGGCGAAACCATCGCCAATATTTTGCGATCTGAAAAAATGTCGGTGTTGGGCGTTGATTTTGATCCTGAGAAAATTCAATATTGGCATGAAAATCATTTGTCGGCGCATTTTGGAGATGCAGAAGATGTTGAATACTTAAGAACGTTGCCATTGCATACAGCGCGATGGGTGATCAGCACTATTCCGCAACGCGACACCAATAAAATATTATTGGCTGCGTTGAAAGAAGCCGATTATCAAGGAAAAATGGCGATTAGTCTTTTCACACCAAAATCTGCTGAAAATGAAAAAGATTTTCCATCTGATTTAATTTTTCATCCCTATCACGATGCCGCTGAAAAAGCAGCGCGATTGATTTTGGCTGATAAATGACATTCCAAGTCATTTGACAGGGGTTGTTTTATTACATATGATTATATCACATAATATTATGTGATATATAAAGGTGTGATTATGGACCCCGTTCGCTTATTTCCTGATGGTATTGCGTTGGGCGAAGCTTTTATCAATCGCATTGAAGAGCGCAGCACGTTGATTAATCGAATAAAAGTAAATAAACACACTGTTTTGATGGCGCCGCGCCGATACGGTAAAACCAGTCTGGTGATGCAAGTGGCTAATGAAATGAAGATGGCATCCTGCTCAGTAGATTTACTGGCAGCGTATAGTGTTGAGTATGTCAGAGACCAAATAATGGATCGTGCAGGGCGGTTGGCAATTGAGTTGCTTCCGACCATCGCTAAAGCCAAAGAAAAACTAGTGCATATTTTTAAATTAATGAAACCTGAAGTAACACTAGACGTTTTCGGTCAAAAGCTATCACTACAGTTGTCGAGTGAACCATTGCAAGACATGACAGATGTTTTATTAAAATTAGACGAGACCGCAAAATTTTTTAAAAAAAGAGCAGTTATTTTTCTGGATGAATTCCAGCAAATCAGTCAGCTTAAAAATTATCATTCGATAGAGGCATCACTTCGCCACGCAGTTGAGCGAAGCGAAAACATTGTATATGTATTTTCAGGTAGCAATAGACGATTATTGCAACAAATGTTTGGTGATAGTGGCCGTCCACTTTATCGATTATGCCAAGTGATTAGTATTGAGCGTATGGGGAAAAAAGTGTATGCGGATCATTTAACACATGCCGCAAAAATAAAATGGAAAAAAATAGTTTCGGATGAGGTGATTGAGAGAATATTTTATCACACAGAATTACATCCGTTTTATATGAATGTATTATGTCAGTTATTGTGGAGTCAAAATTATACGCCATCGATTGCAGTTATCGATCGCATATGGCACACCTACGTTAAAACACAACGCCAAGTTATCGGCCATGATGTCATGGGATTAAGCCCGAATCAGCGAAAAATTTTAACCGCGTTAGCAAAAACACCTACTCAGGAAATTCAATCCGTGAATTTTATAGCACCACTAAAAATTTCAGCATCGAGCGCGCAACAATCAACAGAAATTTTAATGCAAAAAGATTTAATTTATGTTTCTAATGATCACTATCGTGTTTTAGATCCTGCTATAAAATATTATTTGAATGTGATTTTGTGGGAGAGCGAGAAGTGATTCACGATGCCGGTAACAACTCAGCCCCCCATAAAAACGCTCACTTTCGGGTGCTTTTTCACGAAAAATCTCTTCGAAATGCTCACATACTGACGTGTATGCGCTACTTTCTCATCGATTTTTCGTAAAAAATCACCTCAAAATTGAGCGTTTTAGTAATTCAGGCATGGGGAGCCCTGATCTGTTACCAATGCCGCTGAAAAAGCAGCGCGATTGATTTTAGATGGAAAATAAATATCAAATCGCCCGCTTTTTCCGGTAAAAACTAAATCCGGTTTTTGCGCACTGATTGTGGGCGCTAAACGCGCGCGCTTGACGACGATTCGTTTTTTGGCAACACGCACAGCTTCGAAAAATAATTTTTCAGAATCAATATCATCACCGGCTACTTCGCGCAACAATCGCATTTCTTTTTTAGGAAGCGCTGAGTTTGTTTTTTCGGGAAACATGGGATCTAAATAAATGACATCAGGCGCTGAAGAAATAGTTTTTAAATAATTGATAGCATCAGCACACACTAACTTTAGTGACAGCGCGCGAAACCATGTTTCGTTTTTTGCACGGTTTAATCCATCTTCCAATAATGCGCAAATTATTTTAGAACGCTCGAGCATCAACACATTGCAGCCCAGTGTTGCTAACACAAATGCATCTTGCCCCAATCCCGCTGTCGCATCCAACACAAATGGTTTTATTTTTGAAGTAATACCAACGGCTTTTGCAATCAGCTGATTTTTTCCACCACCATGATGATGACGATACGTTGATTTTCCTGAGAGAAAATCGACACAAACAGGACCGGGCGCATGTTGGCCCGTTTGCTGCAGTGATAATTTATGATTGATCTTGATCAGCGACAATGGCATCGATAAAATCACCCGCAATGTCGAGTTCACACAAGCGATCTAATTCTCGCGCGCACGTGGGGCTCGTCACATTAATTTCCGTGAGATAATCGCCGATCACATCCAACCCCACAAAACGCAATCCTTTATCACGCAATACAGGGCCTACTTGTTCGCAAATCCAGCGATCGCGATCCGTTAATTCTTTTGCAACGCCTGCTGCACCCGCTGCTAAATTTCCGCGAAAATCATCTGCGGCAGGCACGCGCGCCAACGCATACGGCACAGGTTCGCCGTCAATCATCAAAATGCGTTTATCGCCGTCTGCAATTTCAGGAATAAATTGCTGCACCATAACTTTTTTGGTGTCGCGCTGGGTAATGTTTTCAATGATGGAATAATGATTAGGATCATCGAGTGATAATTGAAAAACGGATTGCCCGCCCATGCTGTCGAGCGGCTTAATCACCGCTTTTTCAACACTTTCAACAAACTCAATAATCAATTCCGATTGTGACGTCACCAATGTTTTTGGGCAACATTGCGGAAACCATGCCGTAAATAATTTTTCATTCGCATCGCGTAAGCTCGCGGGTTTGTTGACAACTGTTAATCCTTGCGCTTCTACAAGCTCCAGTAAATGCGTGATCACAATATAATTATGATTGACGGGTGGATCTAAACGCATTAACAACAAATCTAAATCAACCAATGGCTGATCGGTGACATCACCCAATGTATACGGATGATTCAGATCATCGACTACCGTTATCGATTGCATGCGTCCCCATGCAATACCATCTTGCAACCACACATCTTCAGACAACAATACAAAATTACGATGATTGCGTTTTTGTGCTGCCAACAACATGGCAAACGTTGTGTCTTTTTTAAAAAGTAACTGTGACAACGGATCCATTAAAAAACCAATATTCATATAGCTTCTCCCGTTTTCAAACCTCCCGAGCGGCCGCCAACATCGCCAATCGACCAACAACGCCGTATGCATAAAAACGATTGATGGATTCTTGCGGGCAATTTTCAGCGCCAGGCGGCACATGACAATTTTTTGCAAAAGCGAGCGGTTGAAAATCCATTCCGGGCGAATTTAAATTTTCATTGATGCCGCGATTTTTATGAAGACGATAAAATCCACCGACGACGTAACGACCAATTTGATAGACAACAGGTTCTGCAACCGCGCGATCCGTACCTGCGGTTTCAAATGTGTAAACACCTTCTTGTAAAATAATTTTTGTGACGGTTTGTCCGCCCTTAGATGTCATCATTTTGATGCGTTGTTTGCGATTCATTTGAATTAATTCCACAGGATCTTGAATCATCATTACCGCCATGCCGTAAGTACCTTGATCGGCTTTGACAACCAAAAATGGTTCCTGATCAATTTTATATTCCAAATATTTTTTCCGAATTTTTTGAAATAATTTACTTGCGCGTTCAGTCAAACAAGTTAAACTCTCGGCGTCAGAAAAATTAACTTCGCCGCAATGATCAAAGTAAGGATTAATTAACCAGGAATCCAATTTCAGTAATTGCGAAAATTCCAATGCCACTTGTTCATAAAAACGAAAATGATCGGACTTCAAACGCGTTGCCCAGCCTAATTGAATCGCAGGCAAAAATAGCTGCGATGTATTTTTTAAAATATCTGGAACACCGGAAGATAAATCATTGTTCAACACAATGCAGCACGGAAAAAAATCTGCAACGCCCACTTTATTTTCTTTTCGGATGAGTGGCTCCAAAATAATTTCGCGCCCCGATGGTAATGTTTGTTTCAATGGCGTTTGTAAATCCGCGAGCAAAGAACCCACGCGCACATCAAACCCTGCGCGTTTGATAATTTCAACAAGCATCGCCATATTTTCAAAATAAAAAATATTTCGTGTGTGACTTTCTGGAATTAATAATAATCGTTTGGCGCTCGCGCAACATTCTGTCATGGTTGCTTGCACGGCTTGCACACACAGCGCCATCATTTCAGAATTGAGATTATTGAATCCCGCGGGAAATAAATTGGTGTCGACGGGCGCTAATTTAAATCCCGCGTTGCGCAAATCCACTGAGCCATAAAAAAGCGGCGGCGTTTTTTGCCATTCGTCACGAAACCAGCTTTCAATTAACACGCGTGATTGCAGAAATTGCTTTTCCAAATGCAGCAAAGGTCCGGTCAACGCAGTTTCTAGATGTGGCACTTCAAGCATGGATTAACCCCGCATATATCGCTCGCCAATGAAGATGCGATATTACCGCACTTCATCACTCGCGGTATATCCCATTTCACAGATGGAGTGAGCCCTGACTCTGTGCACCTAGGAGTGATGTTGAGAGGGATTCAGTTTTGTGCGTTTTTGCAAATGCCAGCACCTCGTCCACTAAACCGGTGGTATCGCTGGTACGATAAAACCAGCCATCAGCTTGCGTGTAATTCAGATTTTGTTTTTTTCTTTTATCCATGTCGCGTTGCAGATCCGCATCAGTTTTTTGCCCGTGCAACACGGTAATGCAAAAACTGAGTATTTCTTTTTTATCGATCACGCGCGCTTGATTTTCTGTGGATAAACGCTCCATTGATTTTGTTAATTGTTTGGTGAGGCGATCTTTGACGCGTTGCAATAATGTACTGCGTAAGCGTTCATTTTCTTCACCGGATAATTGCAACGTACCGTAGTTTGGTTTGCCGCTCAATTTTGATTTAGCAGCACTGAATGCATCATCAAACAATGTATATCCTCTTCTCATCACCACCTCCTTATGATTTCCTCAAACGATAACATATTTCTTAAATTCTGGCATAATATTTGAATGACTATCATCGCCGCCTCCATTTTATCCGCCGATTTCGCTCATTTGGGGCGAGACACGAAAGCTGCTTTAGCAGCGGGTGCGGATGCAGTACATTTTGATGTGATGGATCATCATTTTGTGCCGAATTTGAGTTTTGGGGCGCTGGTGTGTGAGGCGCTGCGCAAAGATGGTGTGACCGCTCCCATTGATGTACATCTGATGGTAACAGATCCGGAAAGTTACATTGAACCTTTTGCCAAAGCGGGCGCAAATCGAGTTACATTTCATCCCGAGACGGTTAGCAATGTGACAACAATTTGTGAAAAAATTCATGACGTGGGTATGCAGGCGGGCTTTGCATTTAATCCGAATAAACCCGTCATGATTGCAACTGAAATTTTTGCGCACATTGATTTGATTTTAATTATGTCGGTGTTTGCAGGATTTGGCGGGCAAAGTTTTATCACAGACACGCTGAAAAAAATTCGTGATACACGACATTTGATTGATCAGCACAATCCCAAAATAATATTAGCAGTGGATGGGGGCGTGAATGTCACCACGATAGGGCCAGTTGTCAAAGCGGGCGCTGATTTTGTGGTGGTGGGCTCAGGATTATTTGGCGCGAAAGATTATGCAGTGCGTATTCAGCAACTAAGAGATGCGATGCGATGAAAACGACAATGAAAATACCAGTTGACACAACGATCTTGGTGCGAGTAGCATCCGCATACTCAAATTTCAGTGGAAAGAATTTAAGTGAGAACAGAAGAACATCCAGCATCAAAGGAACATTCCGAAGAATCTGAACATCCGCCGCATTTTGTAGAAATCCATGCGGAGGAACATGTCGCACCACGAGAGGAAGTTTTCTCGGATGGTGCAGACTTCTCGTCCAATGTTTTTAATGAGGAAGTCTGTCCTCCTACTGAAGGGTTTGGTGAAGCGCGCGCCCCTATCGGCGCAAAAGAATTTTATCGCGCCAATCCCGGTAAACCGCCAACGCTAGGACTAACGTTAGCAACCCCTCTTGTAAAAATGGCAGGACAAGGACTCACGTTTGCTTCCGCTGCCTTAGATGCTCGCAGTCTTTACCATGAATATAAGCGCAGTAAAGCCACTGGAAATTACGCGAACCTTGCTGTAGCAACCATGGCGACTGGTGCTGGCTGGCGCGTTGGAATGCCTGCTGGCGCTTGGGCTGCCACCGCGGCCGCAGCGAAATGCGCGCCGGCGGGTCTGTGGATGTCGTTGGGCTGCGCCGCTTTCTGGGGCGCTGCTGCATCACTAACCACATATACAGCAGCCAAACATGTTGTCACTGAAACACTCGCTCCTCCTGACAGACATAAAAATCGACCATCCGCTGAAAAACCATCTCCTGAACCCGCAAGACCCATGAAACAACCCAAATCTTTTTTTGATTCCATCAAAAATCAAGAAAATGCGGGGGCGACATTTTTGGAAAATCTTGAAGCGAAACTTTCAGAAGAACCTACTCGCGCATTATTAGAAAAAAGTTTTCAAAAAAAATATCCTGAAAAAATTGCAGAAGAAAAAACAAATGATGCGATGAGAAAAATAAATGCACATCTCAAGCAACATCTTAAAAAAGATTACAAAGATGATGAACACTTACATTCTAAAAAAGAACTACTCAATGATCTTCGCACACAAACAGATGCAAAAACAGCAAGCGCTTCTGAGAATTGGATGAGTGATTTTGAAAGTGAAATAGATAAATCAAAACAACAAATCCATGATCTTGAAACAGGGGAAAATAAATTTAATGTATTTAACAATGCGATGAGTGATCTGCGCAGTATTCAATACGTGCGAGGAGAAATCGTTGGGATACATCAGGGTTTTCAAGCGGCACATTTAGTGGGGCGTTTATTGGACTCACCTGAATTAATGAAAGCAGCGCAATTTGGCATGGGGTTGATGGATGTGGGAATGCGTATCACCACCATCTTAGCAGCCAATGCACAGAATATCGCAGCCAGTATCACTGGTACTGTTTCTCAAATCGGCGTTGCAGCACTGACCGGAAACTGGATTGCATTGGGCATGTCTATTGTTGGTTTGATATTACCTTTTTTGAATTTGAATAATGGCCCGAGTTTTGAAGAAGTTATTTTTGACTACTTGCAAAAAATGACTAAACATCTGGATCATCGTTTTGATTACGTGGATCAAACGCTCAAACAAATTCGAGACGATATAAATTATTTAATTGAATTAGTAAAAGTAAATATCGAGATTAGTAAAAAAATCAGAGAACAATTACATGATTTTCAAAGAGCGACACAATTTACATTAGAAAAAATTCAATCCATGATTATCGGACTGCGCGATCTTGTCAAAGCGGGTTTTGATGAAATACTGTTTGGAAAATTTCGCTCAATGTTGGATAGAATCTATGATCTCTTGATGCGAAGGCCGCCTGAGTTAACGCAAGTGTTGCCTGATCTTCTGGATGAATTGGCTCGTGATTATATTCAAGCGTTCAGTCGCAGTTCTTTTTATACAGCCGGCTTTTCATTTGATTCTGCTACACGCAATCTCGCACCAACCACCAATGAAAATTTATTTTTCTCGCGTCATCAACAGAACGATACGCAATTCATAGAAAATCCCGCGCGTCTTCAGCAAGCATTCGCGTTGGATCAGCTTTATAACACCAACGGCGATTCGCGATTTTTATTGGGATTTCACGCGGCTTATGCAGAAGCAAACCCAGCGATTGCCGATGAACGTATGACATTGCGCGAAGTTAACGAAGAAATTGAATCCATCAAAAAACAAAAACAAACTGCGATACTAGAAAAAGAAGCGCTCGAAAATACTAATCTGAATCCTGTAACAACGGAAACGCTGATTGAAAAAGAAGCGCGTTTGGGAGACGTGAAAAAATTATTTCATTTACACCACGAAATCATTCGTCTTGATAAGCGCGCGTCTCAACTTTACAAAATGCGAGCAATTAAAACACACGCTGAAAAAAAACAAAAAGCAGCATTCGAAAAAATTAACAAAGAACAAAAAAAGTTGGAACAGCAAGTAGAAGAGACTTATCAGAGAGATGCAGCGTTACAACAGAATGCAGCGCAGCTTGATCGCACAATGCAAAAATTAATTCCAGGTTTCGATATTGAGTCTCAATCACCCCCAGTTCCTTTACCGCTCGAAGCAAAAGAGTGGATCAGCACACACCAAGCACTTGAAGCTCTGAAAATGAACGCGCTGATTTTGGAACAACAGCAACACACATTAACATTAAACGCTGCAATTGCAGGTGTTCGCGCACGACCTTCTTTTCAAATTTTTAATATTCCAATTTGGATAAAAGCCATTGAGGCTTATTTGCAAGGACTCACTGATCCGGTGCTAGACAGGCATTACCATCGAACACATGTTGAGGCTTCACAAAAAATCATCCTGATGGGCGAAGACATGTTGGCCTTCGTTGGCTTTTTGCAAAAGCAACCTGCATTTTCTAAAAATTTATGGAGTGGATATACCCAAGCGCTTTTACATTTCCTAGATTTTTATCATCGTGGTTATGAAGAACGCCGAAGTCAAATGACACAATCAGTGCAAGATGAATATTTGTGCGGCAAAAAATTAAACGACAAATTGTTACGCGTTGGTGAAGCAGAATATGTGCAAACCCTGCTAAAAAATACATCATTGACGGAATATCTACTCATTGTGCACACGCAGAAAAAATTAATGTCTTATTTTCTTGCACTGGTGGATGCACCGGCAGAATTACAGAATGCATTTGCAGCATTGCCGGATCAAAATGATCTGCGCACTCAACTGCAAAAATCAGCTGAATTTACACGACCCGCACCATTCACGCAAGATGAAATTTATCAGCAGATCAATCATGTCTCCAGTCTTTTATCGCGCACATTGTTTCGATCAGGTTATGTGATGCCTGCTCCACAAAAAACACCGATTGGCATTGTTGTTGATTCTGCTTTGCAACGCTTATATCAATACATGCGCATTCAACAAATGCGACAATTTAATTTTCAATTACAGCAACAACATTTTTCAACCACGTTTGCTTATTTTACTGATGAACATTTTATACAACCCCGGAGACCTGACATGCGCACCCCCGAACAACAAACTGAATTTGAAACACAAATGCAAAAAGCATTGCTCAATACAAATATGCGTTGCGCAACAAAAGCGGTCAGTCTTAACGGCGATACAGGAGCTGGCAAAACCGGGATAACTAATGCGGCACGAGGATGCAAATTAGAATATATTCCTAATCCGAAAGGGCCTAATCATGTTATTAAAGAAGTAATAGAGGTTGTAAAAAACAGTTGTCCTCCCGGTGTGACTCCAGGCGTCATGGGTCACACTCAAAAATCTCAAACTGCATTTCCCGCAGCCGTTATGCAAGCAGGTCCTAATCCCAGCACCTTAATGGACAATGCAGGCTTTCTTGAAAATCGTCCAGAGTTACGCTTACTCACGATAATGGCAAAACAAATCGGTTTTAAAACGACAAAAACTTTTAACGCGCATAACATGGTGCTGTCTTATCTTCATTTCGGCGACCCCAAAGTAACCGCATTGTTGAAAGATATTAAATCGCTAGCGGCGATGTTTAAAAAACCACTTCGCGAATATTTATCGGCAATTAATTTAGTGATCACGAAAGCACCCAGAAACGAAGACGAGCAAGAGATTAGAGCGCAGATAGTCAACACGCTAAAAGAAATGAGCGACACAGCCAATGATGAATTCTCAAAAAGCCCGACGATAGAAAATCAGAACAAAGCCGATTTACTCACATTTTTAATTGCACCTGAAAATCATGATCATATTTTTATTTTTTATCCATTAAAGCCAGCCAGTCTTCATGCGTGGCTTGAGATATTAAAATCACGTCCTGAACATGCTGCTTCTGAGTTGGCATTGATTGGCACAGAAGAAGACAAGAGAGAATTTATCGAGCAATTTCATCAAACCCTCACAGACGGCACAGCGGTGTTAAAAGCGGTGGCGGAGTTTCCAGGGGAAATAAAAACGCTAGAACAAAAAGAACGAGATTTAGTGGATTGGGTTGCGAATAATAAACCACCTGAATCTGCAACTGATAAACCAGATGCGCCTAACACATCTTCAACGACCGCAGAAACATCAGAATCGTTGAAAGAAATTCGCGAATTGATTGCGCAAACAAAAAATAAAATCGATGATGTCAACACGAAATTAACGACACTTGGAGAAACACAAGCGCAACTCAAAAAAGATACTGATGAACTGTTTGCTAACACAAACATTGTGGATTACAAAATCTATGAATTTAATGAAACCGAGAGTTATTTCAAAAAAGTGCCTGAACAAAGTTTCGAGTACTGTGATGGAGGAATAGATTTGATTGTTGCTAAATTTTGCTTGCATAATAAAAAAGTCGTTACAAAAGAAGGTAAATACGGCGCTCATACATTCATTGCTCTTCCTGCTTATACTGGTTCATTTACAAACATTGCATATGATGCAATCAACATTGGTTGTGATCGTGGTGGCACGCCTGGAAAGTTTGAAGAAAAAAACGAAGCAAAAAGCTACTCGTTTGTTGTTACAACACCAGAACGATGCGATGCTTATGTAAAAGTTCGGTTGCAAGGCCCCGCTAACAAACATCCTGGCAATGTAGAAAAATTAAGCAAGTGGGAAAAAGATTTTGATGAAAACAAAGTCAGTATATCGCAATTGAATGCACAGTTAGCAGCGCTTGAAACGGCGAAATTAGGTCATGAAGCACGCGGAACAGAAATTTTGTCAGATATAGAAAAATTCGATAGAGAGCAAAATTCATTTGCCGCACAGAAAAAAACTGAAGAATTTAACACTAAAAAAACTAAACTTGAAGAAACGAAAACAACACTTGCCGCTGCTCGAGAAAAATACGCTGAAAATCTAGCGATATTTGAGCAAAAAAAAGATTTATATAAAAGCATTGAAGTTTTTCGTCTTATCATTGGATTTAATTCTACTGAGAGTGAATCGTTTCAACAATTTTATGTGGCAGCGCTAACGCAACAAAACAAAATGAGTGATTATCCAAGCGTGAAACGCTGTGATGAAGAACCAACTGTAGCGCCAGAATCTCCTCGCGAAGAAGCAAAACCCGCTCGCTTCCCTGGCGACGATATTCCCGATGATCCGTTCGATCCCATCATCATCGAAGGATCTGATGATGAACAATCTGCTGACAATGATAATTTTCTCTTTCCGGGTGCTAAAGCAGCGGCAATCCCAGCATCCACTGTGTGCGACGCTATTTTTGGCAAAGGATCGCTGGTCCATGAAGAAAGAATGCCAACAAGCACTCACTCTTGGACACCTGGCTTGCTCAATCAATTTTATCGCTGGATGACTGGAAGTAATTCCGCAGGATGCATTACCGTGGCAGGAAATAACCATGCATCTTCTGAAAATCGTTTGAGGCTATAACATGCGCACAGAGCAAGAAAATTTTGAAACACAAATGCAAGTCGCTTTATCACGTGTCGATATGCATTGCGCTGAAGGTGTTATTTTTTTTTGGGGTGATACGGGAGCAGGAAAATCTGTGATAGTCGATCTGGCACAAGGATGCATATTAGACTATATCCCAAATCCCGCGGGACCCAATCGTATTCCTAAAGAAGTGGTAGACATTGTGAACTGCTCTTCCGGTGCAACGCCAGCTGCCATTGGTCACACACAAGGTTCTCAAACAGTATTTCTTGCGGCATATATGCAAGCAGGCCCTAATCCCAGTCTATTGGTGGACACACCAGGATCTCATCACAATAATGAAACTGAAAAACCATTGGTGATGATGGCAACGCAAATAGGGCTAAAAACTACAAAAACATTCAAGGCGCATAACCTGGTGCTGTCCTATCTCCATTTCGGTGACCCCAAAGTAACTGCGTTACTGGAAAATATTAAATCCTTAGCGACGATGTTTAAAAAACCACTTCGCGAATATTTATCGGCGATTAATTTAGTGCTCACCAAAGCACCCAGAAACGAAAACGCGCAAGAGATTAAAGAAAAAATAGTCAACGCGCTAAAAGAAATGAGCGACACAGCCGATGATGCATTTGTAAGAAATCCAACGATAGAAAATCAAAATAAGGCGGATTTACTTGCCTTTTTAATCGCACCTGAAAACAGCGATCATATTTTTATATTTAATCCACTTGATCAACAAGGTCTTCAAACCTGGCTTAACATATTAAAATCACGCCCTGCTTATCCTGCATCTGAATTAACTTTAGTTGGCGCAGAAGATGCAAAAAGAGAATTTATCGCGCAATTCGAACAAACACTTTCTGACAGCACGACTGTATTAAAAGCAGTGGTGGAAATGCCGGGGGAAATAAAGGCGTTGGAGAAAATAGGTTGGGAGTTAAAGGAAGAAATAAAAAATATCATGCAATTTTTTGCAACACAAAGAGAATCACTTGAAATTTTAAGAAAACATATACTAGAAAAAAAAGGTGATATTGATTTAGTTAATTTTGGTATTGCAGAAGTAAATTCTAAAATTGCCTCTTATCAGGATAACAACAGGGGTTTTTATTGCGGCTTTATGCCGTATAATCCTCAATACGAAATAGTGGAGAAGTGGCCTGCAACACTTGCAGAAATAGAAAGATCTAATAGGGAGCGGGCAGAAAGGCAAAGAGTTCGTGACGAACAAGAGCGCATACAAGCTGAAGCACGAGAAAACGCACGAAGAGAAGAGTTACGAATACTGCAGGATCACGCAGCCTATCTAGAGAATAAACTGATCACATTAAGAGATGTTCTAGCACATCTTTTGGTGGAAAAAGAACGTGAAGAATTACGGCAAAAACCTCATCCTTCTCAAGAATTTAAGGATAGACTTGATGCCGCACTAATTACGCTAGAAAAAACACAAATTGCTCTTGGTGAAGCAAGAACAATATATCGCACTAATCTGGTCATGTTTGAGCACAAACAAAAATTATATCAAAGCATAGAAACTTTGTATCAAGTCATTGGATTCGATTCTGCTGTAGGCGAAACATTTCATCAATTTTATCTTCAAGCACTGATACTAGAAAATAAAATGGATCATTATCCTAATGTCACGCAATGTTACAAGCAGGAACAAGAATTTGCAAAACGCGCCTATCACACCACTTGTTTTATTGAAGATGGTGTTCCGGGTATTTTCAGAGCAACCAATGATTGTGGTGTTGAGCAATCTCGCGAAATCCACGAAATCTGTAACGATGTTTTCGGAAAACAATCGCTGGTTCACACAGAAAAAGCAGCGCCGCAAGCACAAACCCCCTGGACTTCAAACTTTTTCCGTGATTTTTGTTACCGGATTACTGGAGCAGATTCCGCAGGATGCGCAGTTGCAGGAAGTGCAGTTTGCGAAAAGCAAGTGTTAAAAATGTAGTATTCATTCAATTATCGAGGTTATCACATGCGTGTAAATCAAAAAGAATATGAAGCACAAAAGAAAATGGCTGAGTATATAAATCGCCGCGAGCTTCTCACTGCTACTCTCATTCAAATCAGTGTTGCTAATATTAGGGTACTCATGTTTATCAAGGAGATACTCAGCAATATATGCAGTGTAATCAGTGTTGCGAGACAAGCTAATACGCCGACATTGTTAAGCTCTCCCTGGGCGATATTCATCAACTCTCTTCCTGGGTCTATGAGTGATCTTCTATCAAAACAAGAAACTCTAAAAAATTTCATCACCGATCTAAATACGCTAAAACACTCAGCATTCGATTTTTCAGAAAGTCTGATACGCTTGCAGATTGCTGATCTCGATAAAGTACAACAAAATCTAAAGCAAGATCTGGGGATGATTGATACTGTTCATTACAACATCGTTCGCAATATTGACATGCTTTTTGAAATGTGTTCTTTTTTCCATAAAGGTTTTGAACAACACTCTGATCTGTATGAACTGAATATAAGACAAATGATGAATCCACTTTTTATTGTAATGCGGCATCTTCACGTTCCTTACATGGATAAAATCCAAACGCAATTAGCATCTGATGATCAACAATGTCGATATTTTCTGAGTGACGTACAACATCATATTACTGAGCTGCAACACTTAATCCACTCATTAGAAAATCATATTACCTATCTTTTGCTTGAAAAAGACAAGGATGCGCCTTGCGTTGTTGATAAACCTGAAATACCACCCTGCATGATTGAATGCGACCATTATTCCAATGGCAATATTTCCGAACTCTGCAACACATTTTTCGGAAAACAATCGCTGGTTCACACAGAAAAAGCAGCGCCGCAAGTGAAAACCCCCTGGACTTCAAACTTTTTCCGCGATTTTTGTTACCGGATTACTGGAGCAGATTCTGCAGGACGCGAAGTCGCAAAAAGTAGCAAAACACTCTATGACAACTGTTTGGTGTAATTATTATGTCACGTATCCAAGTTGAATCACGTAAAAAATTAACGAAAAGTTTTTTTTCATTATTTGACTGCGACACACTCCCCAGTGAAAAAACGTTATTTTCATTTTTAAAAAAAAATGGATTGGGCGGATTCGTTAATGAAAATGAAGAAGTCAAAAGATTTTTCAACGCACGCGAAGCAATTATTTTTTGCTTGCCGGCAAGCAAAAAAATATCCGATGATTTTAGAAATAAATTAAAGTTGTTTTTGCAGACGACCAGAGCGGACGTGCATGTATATTGGGCACAAAAATCATCTAACCATTCAGAGTATTTCGCCTGGCATATTCAGATAACGAAAGATGCTCGAAACATGATATCAAATGCAATCGATGCGTTGTATTGGGTAGCATTGAGCTTGCTAATATCATTTGTTGAAAACGGTATGCCGAGTTACGTGGCGCGCTTTAAAAATTGGCAAGAAAATAATCCCAGCGTTACCAAGAAATTACTCAATTCGATCCCCCATATGAACAGCGCTTTGTTTTATGCGGAACAAGGCCTAATAATTTTAAAAATGGACTGGCCACAAAAAAATATCATCGATCGATTTATTTCATCACGGAAACAAAAATTGCCACTGACAACGTCTTTAAGAATTTTTGCGTTGTGTTACATTCTTTACAGTCAAGATTATGCATCACTCGATAGCCTCCAAAAGTATGCATCGCTACCGCTCGCTCGCCTTCCATTGGTATATGGATTACAGACACTCACATCTTATGTTGCAAATGTAAATCAGGAGTTTGTAAAATGTATTTTATTTTTTCTTTGCCCATTATTTTCAACAAGTTGTCATGTTGCATTTCAATTATGTTTCACGACACGTGATGATTCTCTGCAGCGCAATATAGTTTCTGAGTGGACAGCAATAATGACCCGTGAAGCGATTAAGCTGCCAATTTTTGTGGTAGGGATGGCCTTATTTTTTATTTCGATCCGCCTAATTGAAAAATTGTTACATCAATCTTTGATGAATTCTGAACGCAATCGATCAGGATTTCTTGCTATGGGTTTTTTGATCGTACGATCGTTGATGGATTACGCTGAAAGTAATTTGACGCGTGCGCAATCTGCCGAAAATTATATTTTATTTTTCATGAGAGAAAAATGCAAAAATCCATGTCACTTAGAGCTAAAAAATAGTTGGTTAAGCCGATTCATGCAGAAAATATTTTTAAATCAACAAACGTTTTCTGTTCAAGCAAATAACAGGGATTTAACAACGCAATGCACAACCACTATCACACGTGAAGGGCCTTGCGATAATTTTACCCTGAGCTGCCAATCACTTTTCCGACCGCTATTCAATGCGTCACAGTACGCTTTGACCATACCTCCGGTTACCGAAGTGCATCCGGCGCAACAAGTCAGACGTTGCTAATGTGATGTCTATATTATTCATACGTTTTGTGAAGTATAATCTTTAACAAATAAAGGTTAGCGGACGGTATTTATAGTGAGAAATACAGCATTGAAAATGACAAGATTGACAGATGAGGTATTGCAAATCACGGCGGATATCACACTGATGTTTTTATTTGCGCGACTTTCAGTTGCCATAATCAACCGTGCAGATCATGCTGATATCAATGATGTGTTACACAATTTTAATACTACAAAAATACCAGTGTATATTCTTTATGATATTGGTCTTCGCGTTTGTGCAAACATAGCAGAGCATATTGATACATGTAATAAATATCCAATAATATCTTGCGCAAAGTCTTTTGCAAGAAATTGTGTTGTGTCGAAATTCTTTAGCGAAACAGTAGAAATTGTGATTCACGAAACCGGACATGCGCTGGCTATGCTATTATTTTACGATAATGCGCATCCTTCTTTTTCATGGACAATGAACGGTACTGACATTATTGGCGCTCAAACAAAATCTGTTAATACAAACCCTTCTGATGTCGGCAAGTGGGCTCAATACATTTTCGACAAAAATGCACCAATGACAATTGTGAATGCATCTGGTGCTATTGCCGAAATATTGTGGTGTTTAATTGCGTTAACTGCAGCGGTTGCAATATCTAGTCAGTACTCACGACTAAAAACAAGTCTCGCTATCATGGCGTTTTTTTCAATGTCTCAATTGTGTGCATACGCCTATTCGGCGGTTGGTGAAAAGTCATGCTATCACAATCGATCTTCTGATTTTTGCAAATTAAAAGAAGCTGGCGTATTTCCAGAAGTTTTTGTCAGAACAGCTTTTCTATTAACAGCTTTATCAGGACATATTTTTCGTCTATGCGCATCCAAACAACCAGCCGATAATAAAAAATCGGATGACAATGAACTTCAGCATATCTCGGGCCCAGAATTTCTTTTGGGAGTTTTTCCTTAGCATAAACTAAAACGTTAAATGCTATAAAAATGAAAATTCTTTTGAAAGCGGGAGGCGCTGTGAAAACACTCGGTTTGCGTCATGTGGCGTTAAATGTTTTTGAGATTGATGCGTGCATTTCGTTTTACACTGCTATTTTCAATATGAAAATAGAATGGCAGCCAGATTCAGATAACGTTTATTTAACTTCTGGCAATGATAATTTCGCATTGCATCGTGTGGCACGCGTCGAACGTCAACGTGAATCGCAGCGATTAGATCACATTGGTTTTTTTGTGGAGTCGCCGCAGGCGGTGGATGAATGGTTTATTTTTTTAAAATCAAAACACGTAGACATCGTCAAAGAACCCAAAACACATCGCGACGGTGCGCGTAGCTTATATTGCAAAGATCCGGACGGGAATGTGGTGCAAGTGATTTATCATCCGCCGATTAAATGACGGTGAGGTAATAGGTCAGCCCCGATCATTAACCGCCAATTTTGAGTGCTTTTTGATGAAAAATTTCGCTGCGCTGCTCATTTACTAACGTGTAAACTGCGCTGCTCGCTCAACTTTTCATCAAAAATCATCTCAAACTTGGCGGTTTTGCCTAGATTCAAGTATGGCCTGATCTGTTACACGGTGAGTGCGCGATTCAAGCTGGGATTTTTATTACTGGGTCCCGCGGTCTTCGCCGCGGGATGACGTCGTGCGTACGCTGAAGTCAGGTGTTGCCGCGGCGGGCCGACGGCGGTATGAATGGCGCTGCTTTATGGTTGAGTGTTTTTTCTTCGTTGCTGCCCGGAGCCGGAGGAAACATTCCAACTTTTGTTGCTGTTGTTACTACTGTTGTTGTTGTTATTGTTGTCTGTGCTTCTGGGGCTTCTGGGTTGTTTACTAGGCGCTGCCTTTCTTCCCCCCGTTGTTTTTCTAACTTTACGGAAAGATTGTAATCTGTGACTAATGTTCTTGCCAATTCACACACAAAGTCTCCGAATGGCCCGCTGAACTTATTCACTCCATCACTGGATAGTGTCATCGTATGATGCATCAATGATGGTATCATCGCTGCCTCGCCAACTCTTACTAAAACATACGCACAACCTTTTGGTTGTATCACTCCAGTGAGTGGATTTCGTTGTTCAATAATTGTGACATCAAAAACGGCTGTAGCCCCCCCAAATTTTTTAACTACCCACGCTACCGTGCGAGGATCAATAGTAAACGGCATCTTTCCAACAAAGAGGAATTTAAAATCTCGTGTAGGTGCGTCCTTCGGGATGTCGTCGAATGGCGGTAATTTGTCTTTGGCAGGAAATGGATGAAAAGTAGCAGGCGGAGTCAGCCGCTGTTGATACTTCTCTGCTAGCGCCTCACACGCTATTTTCAACCGGTTCCTTGCTGCCTCTGCCTGTTGTCGTTGTTCCGCTTCCGTGCCTTTTTCAATAGTGTGACCTATCAGTTCTTCGAGCATATCTTGCTGTTGAATTATTTTCGGAGCATGGTACTCACGCAACAACAAACTCAGCGCAGTTTTTAATTTTTGCGCTGCTTCTTCTGTGTTTTTTTTAGCGATGTCATCTACCATAGTCAGCATGGCATGCAGCCGCATTGTGTTATTCTGTAATACATCCGGATAATTCGAACCCTGCGACAACAATAAGAAGATCTTGGACAGCAAGCTACCCAACTTTTTTTTCAACAATTTTTGGCTTTCTGTGTTGCCTGCAGCGGTTGCATCTACCAGAGTTTTTAACTCTATCAGCTTCCGATCCAGCTTCTGATTCCAAACCTTCTGCAACAGCCCATGTTGATTATCCAGCAGAGTGGTTTCCAACGTTTTTTTTGCATTTTCCGCTCTTTCCGAGTTGCGATCAGCAGTTTCGTCTATTAGCTCAAGAAAAGGAGAATACAACAAAGAAAGATTGCTCTCGCCAGAACCATGAGCAACGGGAGTAGCAGGTTGCACTGGTGGTTGTGCTGGTATCGGTGGTAACAGCGCGGCATTAAGATTAGGAAGACCATTACCATTGCTCACAAAATTAGTAACAGGGAGAACAACAGGATGGTTCACTGGCGGTTGTTGTGCTCGAGGAGGATTTGGTATCGGTTGTGAATTTAGTTGTTGACCATTGTTATAATCGTAACAGAGTCCTGTAAAGTTACTATAAACTATCGGTACGAATGTCTGGGGGGTCTTTGTGAAATGTAGAGCGGCCATGCAAAGGATCTCGCTTTGATTCCACAACACGTTGCACATCGGGGGGAGATATCCAGATTGAGCAGCATTTGATGGATGTATTCCCGTAATAGTGAGTATCGCTTCTTCACCATTTACAAAAACGGAATATCCTTGATGATGAGAAGTCTCGTTAAGTAGTTGAGGAGGAAGAGACGCAGAAAATTGCTGATGAAACGGTTGTGATGGTCGCATATAAACACCTCTATTTTATCTCGCACCTCCTGTCGCTCTAAAATTTAAATCTAGTTGTAAGCGAGATGATACTCAGTTTCCATAAAGCCATCAATAAAAAACTAGTGCAGAAAGAAAATTAACCCGTTGTTAAGGTTTCGCTAAAACAGCCTTATATAAAATACGCCACCGTTGTCATGACTGCGGCATGACAACGCATTAATTTTTTAATGAGCGCGGGCAGTTCACGTGCGCCGGCAGATACTGCTGCTTTTTCATGATGCATTTCTTCATCACGCATTTTTTCCACAATGGCGCGGCTTTTTTGATCATGTTCAGATAAGCGATGCAGATGTGTTTCCAAATGGTTGGCGACTTGAATTTCAGTTTCTTCCACAAATCCTAAACTCCACGCATCGCCCATTTTTCCTGCGATGACACCCATCAAAAACGAATTGACATAAAAAAATAAATTGAGAAAACTGGCGTGACCTCCTAATTCTTCTAATCGATTTTTTGTCCATGCCAAATGATCCGTTTCTTCTTCACACGATTTTTCTAACATCGCACGAGTGGTTTTTGAGCGACAGGCAATCAATTGTCCGCGATACAGCGCTTGCGCGCACACTTCGCCGGTGTGATTTACACGCATGCAGCCAACACTGTTTCGTTTTTCGCTGCGTGTTAGCGTATGCTCAAGGACTGGATCCGCAGGATTCGCGCGTGGATTTTCAGCGGTGGTGAAAAGGGTGGTGAGAGCGTGATTGACTTGCGTGAGCCAGGTGTCAATAAAAGAAAATTCTCGCATATTGCCTCGTGATATTGAAAATGGCGCTTATGGAGGATAACATACTCTCTGTTTTTACGCTGCTTTATAAGGATTCGACTATGACCCCCAAGGACGTCTGCCAAGAATTAGCTAAAAGATTAACTGCGATTCGCCTCCAAAAAACATGGACGCGCGAAACGCTCGCCCAAGAAGCCAAGATTAATGTGCATACATTAAAGCGATTTGAACGCTCAGGGCAAATTTCATTGGAACGATTGATTGCAATTTCGCAGGCACTGGATGTGCATCAAGACATCGAGCGCTTGTTTAAGCCACGTCAACGTGTGGATGTTGAACATTGGCAGGCTGTCGCGCAAACCATTCGTAAACGCGGCAAACGCAAAACAGCGGTGCACGCATGACCACGTCCGAAACCGAACAGCAATCCATTTTTACCTTCAGTGAAAAAGCATATCTCGATTATGCGATGTATGTCATTTTGGATCGCGCATTGCCGCATATTGCTGATGGTTTGAAACCCGTGCAGCGTCGCATTGTGTATGCGATGTCAGAATTAGGCCTGAAAAATACGGCAAAATATAAAAAATCTGCGCGTACAATCGGGGATGTGATTGGTAAATTTCATCCACACGGCGACAGCGCTTGTTATGAAGCGATGGTATTGATGGCGCAATCATTTTCATATCGTTATCCGTTGGTGGATGGTCAAGGCAATTTTGGGTCTGCCGATGATCCCAAATCATTTGCTGCGATGCGTTACACTGAGTCCCGTCTCACGGGTTACGCCAATGCATTGTTGAATGAATTGCAACAAGGCACCACGGATTGGACGCCTAATTTTGACGGCACGTTGCAAGAGCCCGCTTTATTGCCAGCACGTTTACCGAATGTGTTGTTAAATGGTGCGTCGGGAATTGCGGTCGGAATGGCAACGGATGTGCCGCCGCATAATTTAATCGAAGTGACGGAAGCTTGCATTCATTTATTGGATCATCCCAAAGCTACGCTGAGCGACATCATGAAATTTATTCAAGCACCGGATTATCCAACGTGTGCCGAACTTATTACGCCAATTTCTGAAATCAAAACAATGTATGCAACAGGTAATGGCATGATTCGCGCGCGTGCGACGTACACGCGTGAAGACGATGACATCGTGATAACCGCGTTGCCGCATCAAGTGTCTGCAAGCAAAATTCTCGAGCAAATCGCGCAACAAATGCAAGATAAAAAATTGCCGACGGTATCGGATTTGCGAGATGAATCGGATCATGACAATCCCACACGTTTAATTATCACGCCACGCTCCAATCGCGTTGACATCGATCAACTCATGTCACATTTATTTGCGACAACAGAATTGGAAAAAAGTTTTCGCGTGAATTTAAATTTAATTGGCACTAACGGTCGCCCGCAGGTGAAATCATTACTGACCATTTTAGAAGAATGGTTGGAGTTTCGAAAAACCGTCGTCACCAAACGATTAAAATTTCGATTGGAAAATATTGTTGAGCGTTTGCATATTTTAGACGGTTTTTTAACGGTATTTGTGCACATTGACGAAGTTATTCGCATTATTCGTCACGAAGACGATGCGAAAAAAGCGTTGATGAAAAAATTTAAATTAAGCGAACAGCAAACTGATGCGATCTTAGAAATTAAATTGCGTCAATTAGCAAAACTAGAAGAAATAAAAATTCGTGATGAAAAAAAATCATTGAGCGCTGAAAAAGAGGAAATTGAAAAAATATTGGGATCGAGCGCTCGATTAAAAATGTTGGTTAAAAACGAATTGAAAGAAGATCAAAAATTATATGGCGATAAAAGACGCTCGCCTTTGGTAGCGCGCGCTGAAGCGCAGGCGATGCGCATAGAAGAAATTGTGCCGACCGAAAGTGTGACGGTTATTTTGTCTAAACAAGGTTGGATACGTTCTGCCAAAGGACATGATGTCGATGGAAAAACATTGGCGTATCGCACCAGCGATCAATTTTATCAGCAATTGTTTGCCAAAAGTAATGACACGATTATTTTCTTGGATTCTGCTGGAAAAAGTTTTTCATTGGCGGCACACACGCTGCCTTCTGCGCGTGGTCACGGAGAGCCGTTGTCATCGCGTTTGGTTTTTTCACCGGGTAGCGAAGTGGCGGGCATGATTGTGGGGCAACCTACCGATCGTTGTGTGTTAGCGTCTGACGCGGGTTATGGTTTTATCACCACGCTGGAAAATTTACATTGCAAAAATAAAAATGGCAAGGCGATGTTAAAATGCCCCGAAAAATCGCGCGCGTTAATGCCTATTACAATCGCCGATAGAGAAACGCAGTTTATTGCAGCGCTCACCACCGTTGGTCACTTGTTGTTGTTTCCGTTGGCGGAATTGCCTGAGTTGCCACGCGGCAAAGGCAATAAAATTATTCAAATTCCTAAAAATACCGAGGAACGCGTGGTTGCTATTGCTGTTTTATTTGAAAATTCCAGCCTCACGTTGAATGCCGGTTCAAGACAATTAACCCTCAAGCCTTCGGATCTGTCGAATTTTCACGGTGAGCGGGGGCGTCGCGGTAATTTGCTGCCGCGAGGGTTTCGTGGGACCACGGAAATTCAAGTGACCGAAAAATGATTTGCTTCACAAATCCCGCTCGCTAACGCGTGCGGCTCCTGGTTTATTTATTTACTCGCGCTAATTTATGTTATCCTGTACAGATGTTACGCTACATTGAAAACAATCTGCTTCAGCACGAGCAACTGATTTACGGTGTTAAGCCGCATTGGATCGTTTTTTCGTCGACCGTCTGGATGTTTTTCGCCGCATTTTTTGTGTATTTCATAGCGCCCAGTGAATTGGCGGTTCCTCTTTTTGGTTATTCATTAACGGGGGTGGTGAGCCTTGCATTAACCGTCGTTGGCGTGGTGTGGGGTGTGCGCGCCTACATCTATTTTGAGACATCGGAATATGGTGTCACCAACCGGCGTGTGCTGATTAAGATCGGTTGGATTAAGCGCGTGTCGCTTGAAATTATGTTGGAGCAAGTTGAAGGTGTGTACGTGGATCAGACCATGATGGGACGGGCCTTCAATTATGGCGCTATCACCATCATTGGCACCGGCGGCACCAAAGATCGTTTCCCGTATATCCCTGACCCGCTCACCTTTCGCCGCATCACGCAGCAGCAAATTGATTTTGTAGCGCATCCGCAAGATGCGAAGCCGTGAAAATCCGCACTTACATCTTAAACAGGCTCTTAGACGTTCATGTCCTGGTATAACCATTTGTTGATTAATACCACAAATAGTTATACCATTTGCTGTGTACAACAGCAAATGGTTTTCATATGTTTCAGCGCATACTCAAAATCAAAACGCCCAAATCACAATCTTTTTTTTTATGGGGCGCCAGGCAAACAGGTAAGTCGAGTTATCTTATCGCCCACTATCCTGATTCGCTGCGTTACGATTTACTTGATACCGAATTATTTTTGCGTTACTTGCGCGAACCTTATTTGTTTCGACAAGATGTGCTGAGTCAATCTGCAGCGAAGTTACGGTTACCCATTATCATTGATGAAATTCAAAAAGTGCCTGAATTGTTAAATGAAGTACATCGCATGATCGAAGGTGAAAAATTAAAATTTATTTTATGCGGATCCAGCGCGCGAAAATTAAAAACGCAATCCACTAATTTATTAGGCGGGCGCGCATGGCTTTATCATTTTTATCCGCTGGTGTTTCCCGAAATTCCCAATTTTAATTTATTAAAAGCACTGCAGCACGGTTTATTACCCAAACATTATTTGTCTTCAGCTGAATTTATTGTTGAAAACTTGAAAGCGTATGTGAATGTGTATTTAACTGATGAAATTCAGCATGAAGGTTTAGTGCGGAATTTATCAGGATTTTCAGCATTTTTAGAAATGGTTGGTTTATCAAATGGTGAAATGATTAATATGAGTAATATCGCTAGAGATTGTCATATTGATCGCAGCACAGTGCAAGGGTATTTCCAGATTCTAATAGACACGATGCTGGGATATTTTATTTACCCGTATCACAAAAAAATAAAACGTGATTTGCTGGTTGCGACACCTAAATTTTATTTATTTGATACGGGTATCGCTAATTATTTGGGAAGACGAGAATTTTCTGATCTGAAAGGAGATGCTGCGGGCAGAAGTTTCGAGCATTATATTTTAATGGAATTAATTGCTTATCGCGATCTCAATAAAAAACGTTTTGATATTTATTACTGGAGAACTAAAACGGGATTGGAAGTTGATTTTATTTTGTCGCAGGCTGAAGTGGCAATTGAAGTGAAAATTAGCAAACAAGTGCACCAACAAGATTTAAAAGGTTTGATTGCTTTTTGCAAAGAACATCCAAACACTAAGCCCTATGTTGTCTCGCAAGATAGCATGTCGAGAAAACTGCAAGTGGATGACACTTTATCTATCGCAATCTTGCCATGGAAAAATTTCCTAGAAAAATTGTGGGCGGGAGAAGTGGTTTAAGTCATAAGATGCGAATTTAAGCATTCCGTCTTGCCAGGAGTTCGTACTTCGTTCCAACCTCCTGAAAAAAACCAAAATCTTCTCCTATACTGAACGAAATGGCTGGGGATGTGCGTTGGCTCAAAACACTCAGCGCGTTGAATATCAAGGGTATTTGGAGCAGATATGAATCCTTATCAAATTAAATTAGACGAGCAAGGAAAACCGTATGTGTCGGTGACATTGCGCGGTAATCCATTATTGCAAAACCCAAAATTAAATAAAGGCTCTGCTTTTAGCAGAGAAGAGCGCTCAGCATTACATTTGAATGGTCGTTTGCCGCAACACATTGAAACATTGGAAGAGCAAGTCGTGCGTTGTTATGCGCAATATCAAGAGAAAAAAACAGATTTGCAAAAAAATATTTATTTAAATTCACTGCATGATGAAAATGAAATTTTATTTTACCAATTATTGTTGGCGCATTTGGGAGAAATGTTGCCGATTGTGTATACGCCGACGGTGGGTGATGCGGTGCAAACATTTAGCTTGGAATTGCGCAGGCCGCGCGGAATTTTTTTGGCTTATCCTGACATTGATCATGTGGAAACAATTTTGGATGAACGTATTAATCCTGAGCTTGATATTATTTTGGTGACCGATGGCGAAGGTGTGCTTGGTATTGGCGATTGGGGTATTGGCGGCATACATATTTCTATCGGAAAATTAATGGTGTATACCGCGTGCAGTGGGTTAAATCCGAATCGCGTGTTGCCAATGGTGTTGGATGTTGGAACCAATAATGCAAAATTACTCAATGATCCGCAATATTTGGGCTGGCGACATCAACGCATCACCGGAAAAGAATACGATCAATTTATCGATAAGTTTGTGAGAGCGGTGCAGAAAAAATTTCCACAAGTGTATTTGCATTGGGAAGATTTTGGTCGTGATAATGCGCGAAAAAATTTAGAACGTTATCGCAAAGAAATGGCAACATTTAATGATGATATGCAAGGCACGGGTGCTACTGTGTTGGCGTGCATATTATCAGGCATGGTCGCTAAAAAACAAAACATCAAAGATCAGCGCGTGGTTTTTTTGGGCGCAGGTACTGCGGGTTGTGGCATCGCCGATCAAATTTGTCAGGCGATGGTGAATGCAGGATTGAGCGAAGCTGCTGCACGAAAAAATTTTTGGATGGTGGATCGGTTTGGATTGTTATTGCAAAATTCACATGATTTGCAGCCGTTTCAAGCGCCGTATGCGCGTGATTCGAAAGAAATCGCTGCATGGAAAGTGGTTGATAAAAATAAAATTACTTTATCTGAAGTGGTGGATAACATGCATCCCACGATTTTAATTGGGTGTTCAACTATGCAAGGTGCGTTCACAGAAAGTATTGTAAAAAGCATGAGTGCGCATTGTGATCGCCCGATTATTTTGCCGTTATCGAATCCGACATCGCATTGCGAAGCGACTGCCGAAGATCTAATGCATTGGACCGATGGCAATGTAATGATGGCGTTGGGATCGCCATTTCCGCCGGTGAATTTTAAAGGAAAAATATATCCTGTGTCGCAAAGTAATAATGCATTTGTATTTCCAGGGCTGGGTCGCGGTGTGATTGTATCCAAAGCAAAATGGGTGACAGATGAAATGATTTTTGCAGCGTGTGAAGCGTTGAGCTTAGCATCGCCCGCGAGAAAAGATCCGATGGCGCCACTTTTGCCTGATTTGGCAACGGCTGCTGATGTCGCTAATTCCATTGCACTGGCCGTTGCGAATAAAGCGCGTGAACAGGGATTATCGCGCGTTGATCCTTCCGTAGATTTCAAAAAATTATTGGCAGATGAAAAGTGGGCGCCGAAGTATTATCCGTATCGGGCTTTGTAAATATTATTATTTCGCAGCACTCAAGCAATTATGCTGGCACGCGTCTTAATATACCCGTTACCTTGAACGATAAATTACGATAGAATCCTGCTTCTATTCATAATAATGGAGCGATGATGGCCATTGAAAATTGCACAGAAAAATTATTTTCTTACGGGACGTTACGTTATGAAGAAGTCCAACTATCCACGTTCGGGCGAAAATTAAAAGGGTCTGCCGATACGTTGCACGGATATCAATTGTCGCAATTAACAATTCATAATTCTGATGTGATTGCAACGAGCGGTAATGCCGTTCATCCCATATTAATTGAAACGAATAATAACAACGATAAAGTTGATGGTGTTGTTTTTGACGTGACTGCAAAAGAGTTGGCGCAAGCGGATCAGTATGAAGTGGATGATTATCAGCGCGTTCAAGTAATGCTGGAATCGGGTGTGCATGCGTGGGTTTATGTCCAAGCGGAGCCGCGACCGTAAGCGATCGGTTTTATTAAATCATTTTTCAAACTGCGATTTCAACAGCGTTTTGCGACGTTTATGTTCTTCTGCAAACGTACGCGCCATTTCTTTTCGCATCACCGCTTCTTCATGTCGACGACGATCAAGATTGGTTTTAATTTCCAGGGGTTTTACTGCTGTCGGTTTTTTATGATCGTCGATGGCAACCATCGTAAAATAACAAGAATTCGTGTGGCGAATGTTATGTGTCTCTAAATTTTCCGCGGTGACTTTCATGCCGATTTCCATGGAAGTACGCCCCACATAATTGATATTGGCGTAACAAGTGACAAGCTCGCCCACATGAATAGGTTGTTTAAATAACACATGATCGACAGATAATGTGACGACGTAGTGCCCGCAATATCGCACCGCGCAGGTGTAGGCTACTTCATCCAAAAATTGCAGCAAATAGCCGCCGTGCATGTCGCCGGTAAAGTTGGCTTTTTCCGGCGTCACAATGCGTGACATGGTGATACTGCGGTGATCATCGTTTTCTGTCATTTGCTACATCCCTGTTATAAATTAATGTTCAATCGCCATTTTTTCAATGTATTTTTGTGTATCTTCCGACGATAATTTAAAGCGGCGCGCCAACCAAACGATGCTCGTGGTAAAAATGAATAACACCAGTAAATCCCATCCAAACGGTAAAATATTTTTTCCGCCGCCAAAACTGCCGAGATAAGAAATGAGTGTTAATCCCAGCACGTAGGGCCAAATCCATAACGAAGATCGCCAGCGCATTGGCTGTTTGTGTTGATTTTTAGATAATGCACGATACAGTAACAGCACTAATAATCCCACTAAAAATCCAATGCTGAGCTTTGAGATGATATCCCACCCATTGAAATAACTGAACGCGGTGCAAAAATAAAATGCGATCGTTGCCCATATTTTTCCGAAGGGTAAACGAAAAGGGCGAAATTGATTTGGCACTTGCTCGCGTAAGGCGATCAAACAAATGGGGCCGACGGTGTACGTGAACGCCATGAGCGACGTTAGAAAATTCATCATTTTATTCCAGCCGGGCAGTGGCGCGAAGAGCAGCATGCCGAACGCAAAATTCACGGCGACGGCGTAAATGGGTACGTGTTTTTCTGATAAAATTTGCAAAAATTGTGGCAGATAACCGTTGATACTTTTGCTTCGTAATGATTGCGCAGCGCCACTCGTGTAAACCAGTGCGGCAGCAAACGGGCCAATCATCGCCGCGACAAATAAAACGGGTATGAATTGAGACAAACGATCTTGCATGAGAATCGCAGCCAAGGGGCTGTTGGCGCGCTCCAAAGTGAGCGTAGACCAACCATGCGCAAAATTGTGCGGCTCGAGTGAAATGAGAAACGCGATTTGCAATCCCGCGTAAACCACAAGCGTGAGTGCCACGGAACCCACGATAGCAATGGGTAAATTAACCCCCGGTTTTTTTACAGCACCGCCCCATTCACATGCTTGTGTAAATCCATTGAATGCGTAAATCATACCGCCCGTGGAGATTACGCTCAAAATTCCCTTGATGCCAGTTGGCATGAAAGCAGAATGATCTGGATGAAATAAACGATGCGGCTCGAAATAATAAGCAATAACGATGGCAACGATGATTAAGGGAATAATGATTTTCATAAACGTAAGCGCTGTGTTGCAACGCAACAACCACCGCAGCGAAAATGCATTAATAGCGGCGATGAGTAACATCAAGAGTGTTGCGAGAATATAGCCGTCTTGCGTGAGCGCGCCGCCGGGGCGAGTGAGTGCTGGATGATAATAACTGACGTATTGTATGATGGCTTGCACTTCGGTTGGCGGAATGGATGCGTAGCACAGCCAAATTATCCACGCGTACATAAAACCAGTAACTGTGCCGTGGGTGACGTGTGGAATGCGAGTACTTGCGCCCATGACTGGCAGCATGGCGGTTAATTCGGCAAACACAAAAGCCACAAAGATGATTGCAACTGCGGCGATGACCCAGGACAATAAGGCGGCAGGTCCGGCAATTTGACTGGCGTAATATGCGGAAAATAACCAACCAGAGCCTAGAATGGCGCTGACAGCGGTGAAGAGCAACGCTAATACGCCAACAGATCGTTGCATATGCGGCCTTAAATTTATTTTTGCCTTTATAGCATGACATATTTTGATTGAAAAGGGGTATTCATGAGCAAGTCCGAACATAAGCGGCTCATTTTAATTGATGGATCTTCTTATTTGTTTCGTGCGTATCATGCGTTGCCACCGTTAACGACATCTGCTGGCGTGCCAACAGGTGCTGTGTACGGCGTCATGAATATGATTAAAAAATTGATGAGCACAACGCCGTTTGATTACATTGCCGTTGTGTTTGATCCCAAAGGAAAAACATTTCGTCATGAATTATTTAAAGAATATAAAGCGAATCGTACGGTGATGCCGGATGAATTGCGCGTGCAAATTGCGCCGCTGCATGAATTAATTCGCGCATTTGGTTTGCCGCTCATTGTGCAAGAAGGGGTTGAAGCGGATGACGTGATTGGCACGCTCGCGCGATTTGCTGAAAAAAAAGGAATAGATACGCTGATTTCAACCATGGATAAAGACATGGCGCAGCTTGTGAATGCGCGCATCACATTAATTAACACGATGAGCGATAAAATGTATGATGCGGCTGCGGTGCAAGAAAAATTTGGCGTGACACCGGATCAAATGATTGGTTATTTGGCGTTGATGGGCGATGCGTCAGATAATATTCCGGGTGTTCCGAAAGTGGGTTCCAAAACAGCCGTGGTGTGGCTTTCGAAATATAAATCACTTGATAATATTGTGAAACATGCGAACGATATTCCGGGAAAACTAGGCGAAAGTTTTCGCGCACACCTCGATGATTTAGCGTTGTCCAAAAAATTAGTAACGATACAATGCGACGTGACAATGGATCTCGATTTATCTGCATTGCAATTGCAAGAAAAAAATGTGGAAAAATTGCGCGCGTTATTTTCAGAATTAGAATTTACGTCGTGGTTGAGAGACATTGACGATAAAGTAGAAACAAAACTTGCGAAAAAATCATTTTATCATTCCATTCAAGATGAGCACTCGTTTTCTGTTTTGCTAGAACAACTGAGCAAAGCAAAACAATTTGCGTTAGATACTGAAACTACCGATTTAGATACGATGTGTGCTCAGTTGGTGGGCATGTCGTTTTGCGTCACTGAACATGATGCATTTTATATTCCGTTTATTCATCAAGAAAAACAAGCGCAATTAAATCGAGAGAAAGTATTAGCGGCATTGAAACCACTGTTGTCTGATACGCATAAAATTATTATCGGGCAAAATTTAAAATATGATTACAAAGTATTAAAAAAACAGGGTGTGACGATCGCAACAGAAATGCAGGATACATTGTTAGAATCGTATGTATTGAATAGCACGGGTACGCGACATGATTTAGACACACTCGCATTAAAGTATTTAAGTAAAAAAACGATGACTTTTGAAGAAGTCGCTGGAAAAGGCGCAAAACAAGTGACTTTTGATCACGTGCCGATTGATGTGGCAACACAATACGCGGCAGAAGATGCGGATGTAACGTTACAACTACATCATGTGTTGATGAAAAAAATTCATGCGGAGCCCGCAACCGAAAAAGTGTTGCGCGATATTGAATGGCCGTTGATGCCGATTTTAGCGAATATGGAATATCATGGTGTGTTGATCGATACTCAAAAATTAGCGGCGCAAAGCAAGGTGCTGGGAAAAGAAATTCAATCATTGGAAGAACGCGCATTTTCTTTATCTGGTGAAACATTTAATTTGGCATCGCCCAAACAATTGCAAACCATTTTATTTGAAAAATTACGTTTACCCACGCTTAAAAAAACGCCAACAGGGGCTGCATCCACCGATGAAAGTGTGATGCAAGAATTAGCGCTTGATTATGAATTACCAAAAATTATTGTTGAGCATCGTCAATTATCCAAATTAAAATCGACATACACGGATGCATTGCCAGCACAGGTGAATCCCGACACGCATCGCGTGCATACATCTTACAATCAGACAGTCACTTCCACAGGTCGTTTGTCGTCGAATAATCCCAATTTGCAAAATATTCCAATTCGTCGCGAAGAAGGCCGCGAAATTCGTCGCGCGTTTATCGCACCGAAAAATCACAAAATTATTTCTGCGGATTATTCGCAAATTGAATTACGTATCATGGCGCATTTGTCGAAAGATCCCGGTTTGTTGAAAGCGTTTGCGAAAAAACAAGATATCCATGCATCGACAGCGGCAGAAGTTTTTGGCGTAGATATTCACGATGTGACGCCAGAAATGCGTCGTCATGCTAAAGCGATTAATTTTGGTTTATTGTATGGCATGTCTTCATTTGGTTTATCCAAACAATTAGGTGTGTCGCGCGAACAAGCACAAAAATATATGAATTTATATTTTGAGCGATATCCCAATGTGCATGGCTACATGGAAAATGCGCGGCAATTTGCAGAAAAAAATGGATATGTCGAAACGTTGCTGGGTCGTCGATTATTTATTCCTGATATTCACGCAAGCAATAAAATGCGAAAAATGGCGGCAGAGCGTGCCGCAATTAATGCACCATTGCAAGGCACCGCCGCGGATATTATTAAATTAGCGATGATTTGCGTCGATCATGAATTGAAAAAAACAAAACTACCTGCTGTGATGATCATGCAAGTGCACGATGAATTGGTTTTTGAAGCTGACAATACCAAAGTGCCTGAAGTTTGCGATCTCATTAAAAAATGCATGGAAAACGCCATCAAAATGGATGTGCCATTAGAAATTGCGATTGGCGCAGGCGATAATTGGGATGAGGCGCATTGAGCTATACCGCTCGCCAATGAAGATGCGATATTGCTGGACTTCGTCGTTCCACGCAATTTGAATGTTTGACAGATTTGTAGACTGTATACTCGACAAATCTGTCGATTAATGATACACTCTTTTCATGATCAATACCGTAACAAAACATAATCAATTTCATGAAAATGGCCTGAAATATTTTCAGCAATCTGATCCACACTTGCGTGCCTTATCAGAACTCGCTTATCAATATGGCCCAACTTGGTGGCATGATCTTTCCCTGAAATCCCCGGGTATTTATATTCTGACTGGTGGACGACAAATCGGAAAATCAACATCCTGCAAATTATTAATTGCGCACTGTTTGCAAAAAAAATTATTTGAACCAAAAAATATTTTATATTTACCTTGCGATGAAATTTTTGATGCTAAAGAATTAAGTAGTACCATTCGTTTTTTTTTAGCAAGCACCAATGATGAAAAATTTTTATTGATTATTGATGAGGTCACTTTTGTCAAAGACTGGGAACGAGTAATTAAGGCGCTGGCAGATGAAGGTTATTTTCGACACGGGTTATGCATTTTAACAGGATCCGATACTTTAATTTTAAAAGAAGCAGCGATGAGTTTTCCGGGACGACGCGGCAACGCCGATCCAGTCGATTTCCATATTTACCCACTCACTTTTTATGAATATGTTGATTTAGTGTATGGAAAAAAATCGCCGAACAAACAACAATTATCCGATTATTTTAATGATTATTTGCAATGCGGCGGTTATTTACGTGCGATTAATGACTATGCGGCTCATAAAAAAATATTACCATCTACTTTTTTAACATATGAACAATGGATACGGGGTGATTTTTTAAAACATGCTAAACGTGAAGATGTATTATTATTGTTATTACAAGCATTATTTTCAATTGGTGTTTCACAAGCATCTTATTCAACGATTACACAGAAAATGGGGTTGGTGAGCAAAGATACTGTAATCGATTATTGTGAATTATTAGGAAGAATGGATGTGTTATTTTATTTGCAGGCTTTTGATCAAAATAAAAAATTAGGTTTCCCAAAAAAAGATCGAAAATTTCATTTTATCGATCCTTTTATTTATCGCACATTGCATAATTGGTTACTGAAAGAAGGCTATTTGAATGCGATTGAATCAGAATCGATAATCGCAGAAGCATGTGTTGCGAGTCATTGTTACCGCCTAGGAAGAACATTTTATTTCAAAGGGCAAGGCGAAATAGATGTGATTTGGTTGCATGATAAGAAGATAAAAGCGATTGAAGTAAAATGGGCAAACCAAATTCGCTCAAACGATTTAAAAACTTTGAAACACTTTGAAAACAGTATTATTTTATGTAAAGGTATTCGTGAAGGCATTGAGCATGACGTTACAGTGATGCCTATTTCACAATTTTTATATGAACAAAGATTAACGTGATCATCTACACCTGCTGTTGGTGCAACGCAAGATACCGGCTTGCATTGAAAAGCTTTCCAAAATGATACCCTAACATACTTGGACTTAGACGCGACCGGTAGGGAGCGATTTTATTTATCTCACATTTAGAAATTGCGATTGGCGCAGGCGATAATTGGGATGAGGCGCATTGAGAAGACCGACTTTTTAAATCTCCATTTTTTCCAACCACGGAATGAGTGATTGAATATACAAATTTTCCCGAGTAGATTTATTGCGAGTGATGTTTTTAACTAACTGCACGTTCATTGTATTTTTAATAAACGAAGAAAAATGTGAAAATGATTTTGATGGCTCGTCATTTGACATTTTTACTTCAATCAAATGAGTGGGTAAGTTATCGCGCGTGATTAAAAAATCAATTTCATGCCCCTGTTTTGTGCGCAGATAATGTAATCCAGTTGCAATGCCAGTGGTATCCTCGACGTAATGCAATTTTTTTAACAATGCACAAGCAACCATGTTCTCTAATTTTGCACCTTCGTTTTTAATAACAGCGAAGTCGTAAAAATAAAATTTTGGTTCTTTTAAGATTGAGCGTGCTATTTTTTTGGAGTAAGGTTTTACGCGAAAAATAATATAAAGACTTTCCAAAACTTGCAACCAGCGCTTGACTGTATTGGAATCACATTCTAAATCACGCGCCAAATTTGCATAGGAAATCGTCATGCCGACGCGTTCTTGTAAAAGTGCAATCAATGTTTCAATAGCGGGCAGATTTCGTATTGCATAGAGATCCAATAAGTCTTGCCGAACAATGACATCATTATGTGTGCGATGCCAGCGCGAATAGAATTCAGGATCTCCTTTGAGAAAAGGTTCTGGAAATCCGCCAACATTCCATAAACGTTCAAATGCCTCGTTTGCGTTATTTTTCCAAGATTGCACGGCTTCTTGCAAATCAATTGGGTGTAAGCGAAATTGAAAATATCGACCAGCCAATGAGTCACCCACTCTACGATGGGTATCTAGTTGCGCACTACCGGTAATCAATAGCTGAGGCGGAATACCCTCGGTATCATACACACCCTTTATCCAGCGTTTCCATTGTGGCATTTTATGCAGTTCATCAAAAATAATGAGCTTTTTATCGCGATCCCAGTGTTGTTTTTTTATTAGTAGGCGATCATTGCTCGAATCGTAATTGAGGTAATCGTAGCTTTGATGTAGTGCTTTAGCGCAAGTTGTCTTGCCGCATTGGCGTGGCCCGGATAACAGAACGATTTTGGTGGATAGATCCTTTAGGATGTATGATGTGAGATATCTTTTCATGTGACCATTATGACACCTATTCCGTTTTAGTCAAGACCAAAACGGAATTGGCTCCTGATTTGCCATACCCCGTTATTCCACCGTCACCGACTTTGCCAAATTTCTGGGTTGATCGACGTCGGTGCCTTTGAGCACCGCAATATGATATGCCAATAACTGCAGTGGAATGGTGTAAGCGATAGGGGCGATGAAATCAGAAATGGTTGGCATGGGAATGGTGGTGACGTGATCATCGATGATGGCATCGTGATCGGTTAACACAAACACGTCGCCGCCACGCGCGCGAATTTCTTGAATGTTGGAAACTGATTTTTCAAACAAATGATTGCTGGGGGCAAGCACAATCACGGGCATGTTTTCATCAATCAACGCCAGTGGCCCGTGTTTTAATTCGCCGGCCGGATAACTTTCAGCATGTACGTACGAAATTTCTTTTAATTTTAAGGCGCCTTCGGCTGCGATAGGATATTGATTGCCGCGACCCACAAATAAAACGTGCTGTGCTTGCATTAATTGTTTTGAAATGGTTTGAATGAGAATATCGAGCCCCAATAATTTTTCCACAATCAGTGGCAACGATTGCAGCGCTTCGTGGTAAGGTTCTACATCGTCGTTTGATAATCGCAATGTGAGTAATGCGAGTGCTGTTAACTGTGTGGTGAATGTTTTGGTTGCAGCAACGCCAATTTCTTTTCCTGAACGCGTGAGCAACACAGCGTGTGCTTCTCGCGCCAGCGTGCTTTCCGCTGCATTGCAAATCGCGAGCACATGCTGACATCCTAGGCTTTTTGCATGGCGCACCGCAGCAAGCGTATCAGCTGTTTCACCGGATTGCGAAATGGCGATAAATAAAGTGTCGGGTTCCATCACACTGTTGCGATAACGATATTCGCTGGCGATTTCTACTTGCGCTGGTATTTTTGCAATGGACTCCAGCCAATAACGCGCCACCAACCCTGCATGAAAACTCGTGCCGCACGCAACGATATGCACGCGATGAATATTTTTAATGACGCGATTTGTGTTTTTAAAATCACATTGCAATGTTTCGGCAATTACCTCTGGTTGATCATAAATTTCTTTTAACATGAAATGGCGGAAATTGCCGCGCGTTGCCGCATCCATTTCAGCGTTGCATTCATGAACGGGCCGCTCTACAGAAACGCCGTCACTATTGCGAATGTGAATTTCTGTTTTAGAAATCTCGGCAATATCACCTTCTTCCAAATAAATAAATTTTTGTGTGACGGGCAGTAATGCGAGCGGATCCGATGCCAGAAAATTTTCACCGATACCAACGCCAATCACGAGCGGGCTGCCTGAGCGAATCGCATAGAGTTTGTCGTTATCGTTTTGATCGAGAATGCCAATAGCGTAAGCACCTTTTAGTTGTTTTCGAGTGTTATGCAGTGCCGTTAATTTGTCTTTTTCTTGCTGAAAATGCGTATGAATGAGATGCGCGATGACTTCTGAATCTGTTTCTGATTCAAACGTGTATTTCAAATCGATCAGTTCTGCGCGCAATTGCCGATAATTTTCAATAATGCCGTTGTGCACGACGGCAATGCAATCTTGCGACGTGTGTGGGTGCGCATTTCTTTCGCTCGGTTTGCCGTGGGTTGCCCAGCGTGTATGTGCAATGCCAATATGTCCGGACAGTGGATGTTGTTGCAGTGTCGTTTCGAGTGCTGCTACTTTGCCGTGTACACGTCTGCGTTGAATGTGATGCGAATCCGTATCCAAGATAGCCATACCTGCAGAATCATATCCGCGATATTCCAGACGCTTTAATCCCTCAAGTAAAATCGCTTCAATATTGCGTTCTGCCGTCGCGCCAACTATGCCGCACATGTGAATTCCGTGATTGATCCTAATCTGTCGACATTATACCCATTCCACTTCAAAATGCGATTTTTTTATCGCATTTTGAAGTGTCTCATTTGATTATTCAATCAATCGCGTTATCATTGCAGCCACAGAGGTGCTATGCAAGAAAAAAAATTGGCCAACGCGATTCGTGCATTGTCGATGGATGCTGTTGAGAAAGCGCGTTCCGGACATCCCGGTATGCCGATGGGCATGGCAGATATTGCCGAAGTGTTGTGGCGCGAATTTTTAAATCACAATCCTGCGAATCCACATTGGCTGAATCGCGATCGTTTTGTTTTATCCAATGGCCACGGTTGCATGTTGCTTTATTCGGTGTTGCATCTCACGGGTTACGACATATCGATTGATGACATTAAAAATTTCAGACAACTGCATTCCAAAACGCCGGGTCATCCGGAATACGGAATAACGCCTGGCGTTGAAACAACCGCTGGTCCATTGGGGCAGGGGCTCGCGATGGCGGTGGGAATAGCGATTGCTGAAAAACATTTGAGTGCTGAGTTTAATGAGCATGCGTTTTCGATTATTAATCATCACACGTATGTGTTTGTGGGCGACGGTTGTTTGATGGAAGGGATTTCGCACGAAGCCTGTTCGCTTGCGGGCACACTTAGCTTAGGAAAACTAATCGTATTTTACGATGACAATGGCATTTCGATTGACGGTCATGTGAAAGAATGGTTTGCGGACAACACACCTGAACGATTTCGCGCGTATCATTGGCAGGTGATTGAAAATGTGAATGGGCACGACAGTGACGCTATTCGAAAAGCAATTGTGACTGCGCAAGCGGATCATGCACGCCCGACATTAATTTGTTGCAAAACACAAATTGGCTATGGCGCGCCCAATTTAGCGGGCAGTGAAAAAACACATGGTGCGCCGCTTGGTGAAACTGAAATTGCAGCTGCCAAAGCAGCATTGCAATGGCCGTATGCAGCATTTGAAATTCCCGATGAAATATATCAAGCATGGGATGCTAAAAAAATCGGCGCTGAAAAAGAAGAACAATGGGATGAATTATTTTCAACGTATCATCAGCAATTTCCCAAAAAAGCGGAAGCATTATTGCGACGCGTGAATCAAAAAATCCCAAAACAGTTTGATGAGCAAGCGAATGCATTTATTGAAAAATGCATGCATGAAGAAAAACCCATGGCCACACGCAAAATGTCACAAGCGTGCATTGAATTTTTTGAAACAGTATTACCTGAAATGATGGGCGGTTCTGCAGATTTAACGGAATCCAACAACACAAAATCAAAAACCGCTGTGATTTTTTCCAAAGAAAATGCAGCGGGAAATTATATTCATTATGGCGTGCGCGAATTTGCAATGTCTGCCATCATGAACGGCATTGCATTACACCACGGATTAATTCCATTTGGCGGCACCTTTCTAGTATTCTCAGATTATGCGCGCAATGCGGTGCGTATGTCGGCCATCATGCAGCAAAAAGTAATTTACGTGTACTCACATGATTCGATTGGATTGGGTGAAGATGGTCCGACGCATCAACCAATTGAGCATGCAAGCGCTCTGCGTTTGATTCCAGGATTGGAAGTGTGGCGCCCGTGTGATTTTACGGAAACGGCCGTTGCGTGGCGCGAAGCGTTAATGCATGTCGGTCCCAGCTGTTTGTTGTTAACGCGTCAAAATGTTGCAGCGCAATCACATGCATCGCATCATGATATCGCGCGCGGCGGATATATTTTGTTTGAGCCCAAGCAAGCAGCGCAAGGAATTTTAATTGCGACCGGATCAGAAGTGCAATTGGCAGTGATGGCCGCAAAAGAATTGGAAAAAGAAAATACTTTTATGCGCGTTGTGTCGATGCCTTGTTGCGAGCGATTTAAAAAACAAGATGAATCGTATCGCGAAAAAATATTACCGAAAAAAATAACGCGACGATTGGCGATTGAAGCAGGCGTGCCAGATTATTGGTATCAATTTGCTGATGATGTGATGGGGATCACCACATTTGGCGCATCGGCGCCGGAGAAAGATATTTGGAAAGCATTTGGTTTTACCTATCAATCAGTAATGAGCCGCGCGCGTAAGCAAGCGGTATTTTCTTTGCCGCGTGCATAAGCAAGCGGTAATAAAAAAAATCTGAGCCGCGCGCGTAAGCAAGCGGATAACACTTAGGAGTCAATCATGATCAAAATCGCCATCAACGGCTTCGGTCGCATCGGCCGCAATATTGCGCGTGCATTGTATGAATCCGGTTATCGTGATCGCATGGAGTTAGTAGCGATTAACGATACGAGCCCACTCGCAACCAACGCGCATTTATTAAAATATGATTCCGTGCATGGTCGTTTTGCGCATACTGTTTCAATCACTGATAATTATTTGCTGATTGATCGTGATCGCGTTCGTTGTTTTTCTGAAAAAAATCCTGCGTTAATTCCGTGGGGTGAAGTGGGTGTTGATATTGTGCTGGAATCTACGGGGTTTTTTGCAAGCAGGGAAAAAGCGAGCGCGCATTTGCAAGCGGGCGCTAAAAAAGTATTAATTTCTGCGCCGGCTGGAAAAGATATTCCAACGATTGTGTATGGCGTGAATCATCACACCTTAAAATCTAGCGATGACATTGTGTCGAATGCATCTTGCACCACCAATTGTTTAGCGCCACTCGTGAAGCCATTGCATGACGCGTTTGGTATTAAATATGGTTTGATGACAACCGTGCATTCCTACACGAGCGATCAACGATTGCAAGACACGGCTCACGAAGATTTGCGTCGCGCACGTGCTGCGGCATTATCAATGATCCCAACTAAAACGGGCGCTGCTGCAGCTGTTGGTTTAGTATTGCCAGAATTAGCGGGAAAATTGGATGGATACGCGGTGCGTGTTCCGACCGCCAATGTGTCATTAGTGGATTTAACGTTTGAAGCAGAAAAACCCGTGTCAGTAAAAACAGTGAATGAAATTTTATTGGCCGCATCGGAAGGCGAATTAAAAGGTATTTTGGATTATTGTACGCTGCCATTGGTTTCTGTTGATTATAATCATTGTCCCGCGTCATCCACAGTCGACGCTGCTGAAACGCGCGTAATTGGTAATTTAGCGAAAGTGGTTTCGTGGTATGACAACGAATGGGGATTCTCCAATCGTATGCTTGATACAGCGAATGTGATGATGTCAGTATAATATTATACCGCTCGTCAATGAAGATGCGATATTACCGCACTTCATCACTCGCGGTATATACTATTCGTCAAGTTTTTTTAATTGGAAAATTTCATTTTTAGTGTGAATTGTTTTATGTAGAGTGAAAATATGGGCAAGGAAACAGCGATTGTTCTTTTTAAAGAAAAAACGATTCGTCGGATTTGGCGCAATAATGAATGGTTTTTTTCAGTGGTTGACATTTGCGCGGCGTTGACAGAAAGCGTAGATTCAGGTGCCTATTGGCGAAAATTAAAACAGAGGTTAATAGCAGAAAGTGACCAACCCGTGACATTTTGTCACGGGTTGAAGCTGCAAGCTCTGGATGGAAAATTGCGCGAAACGGACTGTGCTAATACCGAAGGTATTTTTCGCATCATTCAATCCATCCCGTCACCAAAAGCTGAACCTTTTAAACGCTGGCTCGCAAAAGTAGGTTACGAACGCATACAAGAAATTGAAAATCCCGAGCTCGCTGCAGAACGAATGCGAGAAATTTATAAGCAAAAAGGTTACTCTGATGCGTGGATTGAAAAGCGTGTGCGCGGCATTGCAGTGCGAGATGAGTTAACTGATGAATGGAAAAAACGCGGTGTTAGAGAACAAAAAGAATATGCGATTTTGACCGCAGAAATTAGCAAAGCAACATTCGGCATGACGCCGATCGAATATAAAAAATTTAAAATGCTTCAGAACCCGCAAGATAATTTACGTGATCATATGACTGATCTTGAATTAATTTTTACTATGTTAGGTGAAGCATCAACCACAGCAATTGCAAGAAAAAAAGATTCACAAGGATTTCAGGAAAATAAAACCTCAGCCAAAGAGGGCGGAGTGATTGCGGGCGATGCTAGGCAGGCTTTAGAGAAAGCAACCGGTGATAAGATTGTAACTAAAGAAAATTATAAATTAATATCCGAAAAACAAATTAAAAATAAATTAAAAGATAAAATAAAAATATAGAAACATAACTATTTTGGTGAAAAAATAAAATGCCCTATTTAAAAATGTCTGAATGCGATTTAAAAAATAGACGCGTGTTAATTCGCGAAGATTTTAATGTGCCGATGAAGGATGGCGTAATTACGGATGATGCACGCATTCGTGCGGCGATTCCGACGATTGAATATGCATTAAAACAAAATGCAGCGGTGATATTGATTTCACATTTAGGAAGGCCAACAGAAGTGATTAGTGTGAGTGATCAGGGCAAGCAGATAATGTCTGCTGAGAATGCATTACTGACATTGGCTCCAATCGCAAAACGATTATCAGAATTGTTGCAAAAACCCGTAAAATTTATTTTCGATTGGATCAATGGCTGCGAAATAAAACCCGGTGAAATTCTTTTATGTGAAAACGTCCGATTTTTAATAGGTGAAAAAAAATGTGACGAAGCACTTTCCAAAAAAATGGCCGCATTGTGCGATATTTTTGTGATGGATGCATTTGCAACCGCGCATCGCAGAGAATGTTCGACTGTCGGCGTTGTAGAATTTTCAAAAAAATCCTGCGCGGGGTTATTGTTAGATGCAGAATTACAAGCGCTCACGAAAGCATTCACACATCCTGTAAAACCACTGATTGCGATTGTGGGCGGATCAAAAGTATCAACTAAAATGTCAGTGCTTGATAGTTTATTAGATAAAGTTAATACGTTAATCGTGGGTGGTGGTATCGCCAATACTTTTTTGGCTGCAGATAATGTTGTGATTGGAAAATCATTGATTGAACTAGATTGGATTGCGCCTGCGAAAAAATTATTAGAAAAAGCGCGTGATAAAAAAGTTTTTATTCCATTGCCAGTCGATGTTGCAGTCGCCAAAAATTTTTCGTCCGACGAAAAAGCAGTCATCAAATCCGTTCATGCAATAAAATCCGATGACATGATTTTAGATGTCGGCCCAAAAACAGCAGCTGCTTACGAAAAAATAATGCATGATGCAAAAACGATCGTTTGGAACGGCCCTGTTGGCGTATTTGAATTTCCCGCTTTTGCAGCAGGCACGAAAGCGTTAGGTCAAGCGATTGCTGATTCTTCTGCGTTTTCATTGGCGGGTGGGGGTGATACGCTTGCCGCCATCGCGCAATTTCATTTGGAAAACAAAATCTCGTATTTATCCACGGGCGGCGGCGCGTTTTTGGAGTTTATCGAAGGCAAGACATTGCCAGCGGTTGCGGCGCTAGAAAAGCAGGCATTTTCATATAATCAATAAGTTATAAATATAGTATACTATATTTTTCTTTGAATTTTTTAGAAATTCATAGTATACTATGTTTAAATTATATTGAGACTGTTATGAGTCACGAGGAATTTGAGTGGATTGAACGCGTAAACTACTGGTCAGTGTCGCCCAAGCAGTCCAGTTACGTGCGAACTAACTACGTCACTGTAATCATGCATTATTTTGGCAGCTCAGTCATTAAAGTGTTAATTGGCCAGAGACGCTGCGGGAAATCTACGATACTCAAGCAGATCATTATTCAATTATTGGAAAACAACACTCCAAAACAAAATATTTTATTTTTGAATTTTGAGTTGCACGAATTGCAATGGATTAAAACACAAGCGCATTTGATTCACGCAATTGAAACGTATTTTAAAAAATTAAAACCCGCGGGCAAAGTGTATATTTTTTTAGATGAAATTCAGGAAGTGGATCAATGGGAAAAAGCCATCAATAGTTTTTTAGCCAATGATCGATATGACATAGAATTTGTTCTGACAGGCTCAAACGCTAATTTGCTCAGCACTGAATTGTCGACCTATGTGACGGGTCGTTATGTTGAAATTCCTATCTTTCCGTTCTCATTTAAAGAGTATACAGATTATCATAAACTCAGCGCATCGCGGGAATCTTTGATTCAATATTTGGAAAGTTCAGGATTACCCGAATTATTTTCACTGCCTGAGCGCACTCAAAAAATTTCCTATCTGGGCGCATTGAAAGATAGCATTGTCATGAATGATATTGTGCGGCGTTTTCAAGTGAAAAATCCAAAATTGCTGATGTTATTGCTAGATTTTTTAATTGATAATGCCGGGAAACTATTTTCGTTAGATAACATCGCAAAAAAATTAAAATCGTCGGGTATGGTAATTAATCTAATTACGTTATCAAATTATGTGTATTATCTTGAATTGACTTTTTTGATTCATGCAGCGCATCGTTATGATTTGAAGGGAAAGAAAATATTAGAAGGCGAGCGAAAATATTATTTAAATGATCTAGGCTTTTCTAATTATTTACAGAATACTTTTGAAAATAACATTACGAGACGTTTAGAAAATTTTGTGTACATGACATTGGTGCAGGCGGGGTTTCGCGTGTTCGTTGGAAATTGGCATCAACTTGAAATTGATTTTATTGCGGAAAAAAATAATCAAATTGTTTATGTCCAAGTCACTTATCTTTTAATGAGTGATGAAATCATTGCGCGAGAGTATGGCAATTTGGAAAAAATAAAAGACAACTGGCCGAAATGGGTAGTTTCATTGGATGAAATGGCACTGCCAACCAAAGAAGGAATACGTCATGTACAAGCGTGGGATTTTTCTAAGAGCCTGTTTAAGATCTCCGGGCTCAAGTGAAAATGATGATATTCGAGTGGAAATAAATGAAAATTTGAGGTTAATATTCTTTAATCTTAACCGAAAAATTTCATTTATTTACACCGAATAGCGTCATTTGCAGCGAGTCAGGAGATTTTAAACGGGCTCTAAGCTCGCGCAAGAACTATATTCGTAATACAATAAGCGAACATGTTAACCCAAGATCGACGAACTAAAATTTTAGCGACACTCGGGCCTGCAACCGATGATCCGCAGGTAATGTTGCGATTGCTGCAAGCCGGCGTGAATTGCGTGCGCCTGAATTTTTCGCATGGCACGCATGACAATCATTGCGCGCGCATTGAGCTTGTGCGAAAGACTGCGGCGAAATTAAATCGTATTGTGGGTGTGCTCGGTGATTTGCAGGGACCGAAAATTCGTATTGCAAAATTTCAGCAGGGTAAAATTACTTTACACGCGGACGACTCATTTATTTTAGACGCTGATTTTGATGTTAACGCGGGAACACAAGCGTGCGTTGGTATTGATTATAAAAATTTACCGCAAGATGTCAAACCCAATGATATTTTATTATTAGACGATGGGCGCTTGATGTTTTCGGTTGAAAAAATTGATGGTGTGCGCGTGATTTGTCGTGTGGTACACGGTGGCGTTTTATCCGATCACAAAGGTATTAATAAAAAAGGCGGTGGATTAACAGCGGAAGCGCTGACAAATAAAGATCGTGCTGATTTATTATTTGCAGTAGAAATGAATGTTGATTATTTGGCGTTATCATTTCCCAGAAATGCCGCTGATATTTTAACGGCGCGTCGCTTGATTGAAAATGCGAATGGCAATTGCGCGGTGATTGCAAAAATTGAACGCACCGAAGCGGTTGCGGCGATTGATGAAATTATCACAGCGAGCGATGGCGTCATGGTGGCGCGCGGAGATTTGGCGGTTGAAATTGGTGATGCCGAAGTGCCAATGGTACAAAAACACATTATTCAGCGTGCACGCACACTCGATCGCCCTGTGATTATCGCAACGCAAATGATGGAATCCATGATTCATGAATCAGTTCCTACACGCGCAGAAGTGTCGGATGTGGCGAACGCAGTGCTTGATCACGTCGATGCCGTGATGTGTTCTGCGGAAACGGCGACGGGGCAATATCCCATTGAAACCGTTGAAGCGATGGATCGTATTTGTCGTGTCGTTGAAAAACAGCCTAAAACACAGCAATCCAAACATCGCGTCGAGTGTGAATTCAAAAGAATTGATGAAGCGATTGCGATGGCAACGATTTACACGGCCAATCATTTTTCGGTGCGTGCTGTTGTGGCGTTAACAGAATCGGGTGCCACGGCATTGTGGATGTCGCGCATTCGCACGGGTTTGCCGATTTATGGATTGAGTCGTTTTGCGCGCACATTGGGAAAAATGACTTTGTATCGCGGTGTGTATCCGATTTTTTTTGATGTGACGCAATGCACGCGTGATGCAGTGAATAGCAGCGCGATTGCGTTGATGGAAAAACAAAATTTATTGCAAGCTGGTGATCGCGTGATTTTAACGAAGGGCGATCATTTGGGTCGAAGTGGTGGATCCAATGCAATGAAAATTATTGTCGTGGGAGATGTGATGTGAATAGTAATTGGGCGAGCATTATTTTTTTAATTTTGGCGGCGGTAGTAGTTTGGTTTTCATTTCGCACGGTGCGCAATAATCCCACGATGTTTTCAAAAGAAAGTTTGGGACGTGCGTTTACAGTGATTGGTGTTTTAACGCTGGTGTTGATTGCATTTATTGCAGCGTTGGTTTATTTGTTGAAGCATCATTAGGCTCTGTCTCTAAAATATCGGCGTAAGTGATGAAGTGTGGTAAAATCGCATCTTGAGGTTTGAGAGGTATATTATCGATCTTGAATTAGCGAAGGGGATTTTTTATGCCGCGATCGTTGTATGTAGCGTTGTTTGTTGGATTGATTGAGTTTGCGCTGATGGGAAGTGCATATGCCAGTGGTGATTGCGGCGCTATTGTTTATCGAGCAGGAAGTGATATATTTGCTGCGATTCCTAGTTATAACTGCCAGTCGTTCCTATCTCTAGAAGCGCTTAACGGGCTTCCGAACGCCTTGAACGCCTTCGTGGACGTCAATATTTTCAACCTTTCTCCACCAAAAGCTGCCATAGCTCCTGCTCAACTTTCATCACAAGGACAACCATTCGGTAGTTGCAATCACGTTCTGATTGGTTCTCTCGGAACTACACTTAAATCCGGTCAAGTTTACAGCGCGCAGTACCATTACATGGGTGGCGTCAACAGCAATTATAAGGTAATTGCCGGTCAGTGTTCCACGAATTTTTCGTTTCAAACCCCCTCCCTCTTTCTGCCTAAGTCTAACGCAACTCCACGGGTACGTAGCATTAAACGTGGATATGGACAGAGAGATAGCCAAAGGATAACTTGGTATCCTGCAACAGGGGATATACCCAGTAATATCACTTATAAGGTGAGTGTTATTGCTCTGCCTTCAAAATCCGTCGCGTTTGAAAAGACAGTGCCTTCGTCAGGCAATGGTCTTAGTCTTCACAGCTTGATTGTCCCTGGATCTCAGTTAAAGCCAAGCACATCATATAAAGTAAAAGTGGTAGCAGTAGATGCAATAAAGGGCATCAACCCCCTATCGTTTCCAATAGCGCATTTCCTAACTTCCAATCCTGTTGATATTAAGCTTGAGCTACCTACATCCGGCGCAACTCCGTCAATTTCATACGTGGCTGAAGGGGTAGTAAAGATAACCTGGAATCCTGTGACAGGAGATCACTCACGTAATATTACCTATGTTGTAGGTATTTTTTCGTCGCCTAATAACGTTGCTGTATTTGAAAAACGAGTGCCCGGAAGTGGTAAGCTTGAGGTTGTTGTTCGTTTAATGCGGTTTATGCATTGTATAGTAAGGGTGGTAGCGGTGGATAAGAATAAAAACGTTCGGAACAACAACTTGTCGTATCCAGTGGCACCTTTTAAGGTAGTCTGAATTTTTACTGAAAGAAATCGCATTTTGAAATGAAATGAGTATAGTCGGGGAGTT
>Ga0156098_118_pt1 | contig 40571 bp, 33 predicted proteins | sample RifCSPlowO2_02_FD_107751 | JGI IMG/M metagenome (GOLD analysis project Ga0156098, IMG submission 107751) | Gammaproteobacteria bacterium RIFCSPLOWO2_02_FULL_42_14
GAATTTTTCTTTTGACATGGTCACTCCATTTTTCAGTTAAAAACATTCTAGCCCACAATCGGGATCGAACCGATGACCTCTTCCTTACCAAGGAAGTGCTCTACCACTGAGCTATGTGGGCTTGAAAACATTTATCTTTGGCAGATTTTGAATGAAAAATTGCTCTGTGCTGCTCATGTATTTACACATACATTCCGCTGCTCGATCAATTTTTCATTCAAACTCTGCGCAAATCTAAACGTTTTCCATAAATCCAGTACCGCTGACTTCTTTAATATCTTTAGCGGGTGATGGGAATCGAACCCACACCATCAGCTTGGAAGGCTGAGGTTCTACCATTGAACTACACCCGCACGCTTTCATTACACTCACATAAATCTGGAGGGGGAAGGATTCGAACCTTCGAAGGCTAAGCCGTCAGATTTACAGTCTGATCCCTTTGACCGCTCGGGAACCCCTCCGAGTTTTAAAAAAATTAGGTCGGTTATTTTGATGAAATCGCGCGATTATGTCAATAAGCAGTTGATTTTTTCAGCGGGGATATTGCTCAGCAATATGAAATCGACTGAACTCCAACGCAGCTAACGAGATGACCTCTACGACAAAATCTAAAAAGCACTCGTCATCCAGGAAATTGCGCTAGCAATTATCCGGGATCTAGGAGAAAAACACTGGATTCCGGATAATTTTTGAGTACAAAAATTTCCGGAATGACGCGGTAATTTTTTTGTCGTGTACAGAGCGAGATGACAGAAAAGAAAACTGATGGGGTTTTCAAAAAAGTGTGGGGCCTAATTCGTACTCCTTTTCAATTTTTAATCTTACCTTGTTGATTAAATAGAAAATTTAAACCTTAAATCTCCATCAGCTCTCTCCATTCTGCCCTATAATTGTCCTGTAACAAAGCCGAGGTGAAGAATCATGGTCGATGGCGTTCGTAATACATCATATGGAAATACACCAGAACCGGATAACAAGGATTCCGAAGACTCAAAGAGTATGGCGAGTGTTCGGGAGCATACGTCGGTTCTACCCAATGAGGAAGCGAACGGTCCGAAAGGACACGATAAGATCGGTCAAGGTCAACAAGTCGAAGAAACCAGCCAATTAACCAAATCAGAAGAACACGAATACAAATATAAAACTGGTAATGTCGCCAACGAACTTTCACAACAACACAGCAATGAAAAAGATGCTCCCACTGATATCACTCAAAACGAAGAAAAATCTGCAAATGACAGCGTCTCCATGAAATCAGAAGGCAGTGAAGCCGGCGAAGAAACGCGTATCGGTGATGCAAGCGCTGCACAATTTTCTAATGAAAATACAGAATCGCGTCTTCCATCGCAAGAAGAAAGAATCGATTCGTCACAACAACAAAATCAAACAACAACACAACCTGATGCTCAATCAGTCGTCACACATGATCCAGCTGGTGCTCCGGTTAACGCAGCAGATTTGTCAGGAGCGATGAGTGGCGATGCACATTCAATGGCGCCCGGATTTTCAGGACAACCCATGCCAGGGTCAATGCCTCCCGGTAGCATGATGGGTGGATTTATGTCGGGCGGCGCAATGGCTCCTGCGGGCACCATGATGATTATCGGACCCGCTTCTTCCATGGGATTTGGACCTGCGGCTTCGGGGCTCGGATCTATGTCTATGTCTATGACTGGAATGATGCCTGCGGGATCGATGGGATCGATGGGATCCATGAACTCGGGCATGGGATCAATGGGGCCAATGATGGCGATGGGCTCATCCAGTAATTTCATGGGAACAAGCAGTGACGCGCATGTCGGCGGCAGCATTTTTTATTCCAGCAGCGGTAGTGGCAGCACTGCGAGCATGATGAATAGCGCATTTAGCAGCATGAGTATGGGCTCATCAGGAATGAACGCGGGTATGGGAATGGGTTCTGGTAACGGATACATGTATGCAACCTCTACTATCACTAGCAGCTATTCGTCTTACACATCCGGCAGTGGAAATAGCGGTAGTGGTGTATCCACCGGATATTATTCACCCTACTCTGGCTCTAGCTCTAGCACCAGCGGATCTGGAACCAGCGGATCTGGATATTACAGTACCGGCTACACAACAACGACCACTTCCACTTACACTTACACTTCCACTTCCACTTCCACTTCCACTTACACTTCCACTTCCACTTCCACTTACACTTACACTTACACACCACCCAGTTACACGTCACCACTCATCATCACGACGACAAGTAGTGCGGTGAATAACACACCGACAATTGCAAGTTTATCTGGCGACAGTTTAAGTTATTCAGAAGGTGCAGGAGCTGTTGTCATCGAACAAGGAGGCAATGCCGCAGTTACGGATGTGGATTCTAGTGATTTTAATACGGGCACACTAACCGTTTCATTTGCCGCAGGTTCTGATCCTGTAGAAGATGTGTTAGCGATTCGTAATCAAGGATCAAGTGCGGGGCAAATTGGAATTTCTGGATCGAATGTGACTTATGGTGGGGCTACGATTGGTACTTTCACTGGCGGTTCATCGGGATCTAATTTAGTGATCACATTAAACAGCAATGCCAATGCCACAGCAACTAATGCATTAATAAAAAATATTACGTATCAAAATACCGATACCAACAATCCAACAACCGGAAATCGCACTGTGCGTTTTGTATTAACCGATGGTGATGGTGCAACGTCATCGAATTACGATACAACGGTTTCTGTTTCGAGTGTAAATGATGCTCCCACAATCGCAAGCTTAACGAACGATGCACGCAATTACATTGAAAATACCGGTGCTGTAATCATTGAGCAAGGCGGTAATGCTGCGGTTACTGATGTTGATTCAAATAATTTCGATACAGGCACACTCACTGTTTCATTTGTCACAGGTTCTGATCCTGTAGAAGATGTGTTAGCGATTCGCAATGAAGGATCAAGTGCGGGGCAAATTGGAATTTCTGGATCGAATGTGACTTATGGTGGAACTACGATTGGTACTTTCACTGGCGGTTCAAGTGGCAATGCATTGGTTATCACACTCAATTCCAGTGCTAATGCGGCGGCGGCCACGGCATTAATTAAAAATATTACCTATGAAAATACGAATGCGGATCCATCCACATCCAATCGCACCGTGCGTTTTGTATTAACCGATGGTGATGGTGCAACCAGCAGTAATTATGACACGTTAGTAACAGTCAATAGCACGAATAATGCACCGACGATTGCCAATTTGTCTAGCGATTCATTTACGTTCTCAGAAAATGCTGCGGCAACAATTATCGATCAAAGCACGGGCGCGGTAGTAACTGATATAGATAACGCAAATTTTAATAATGGCACGTTAACCGTTTCAGTCGCAGCCGGCGGCACCGCAGGTGAAGATGTTTTAGCAGTTAAAAATGTAGGTGCAGGTGCGGGACAAATTGGTGTATCCGGATCAGATATTACTTATGCAGGCACGACGATTGGTACTTTCACCGGTGGCACCAGCGGCAATAATTTGGTGATTACATTAAACAGCAGTGCCAATGCGACAGCTACTTCTGCATTAGTGAAAAATATTACGTATCAAAATACGAGTGATAATCCATCCACTGTGGATCGCACTGTGAGATTTGTATTAACCGATGGTTCAGGTGGAACCACTTCGAATTATGATACAACCATTTCTATTTCAGCAAGCAACGATGCGCCAACATTATCTGAATTAATAAGCTCTGTTACATTGGCTGAAAATACACTAAATTCAGCAGCGCAAATTGTCGATAGTAATGTCACTTTTGCTGACGTTGATAGTGCGAACTTAAATGGCGGCACGCTAACGGTTTCGTATTCTTCAGGCGGTGGTGCAGAAGATCAATTAACAGTTCAAAATCAAGGAACCGGTGCGGGACAAATTAGTGTTTCAGGCTCAACAATTAGTTATGAAAATAATGCAATTGCTACTATTTCAACTAACGGTGCAAATGGTGCGAGCTTGGTAATTACATTTAATACAGCCAACGCAACCGTTGCAGCAACAAAAGCATTAATTCAAGCCGTCATGTATCAAAATACATCCGATAATCCTGCGGCAGCACGCACATTAAGTTTTACGGTAACTGACGCAAATGGTGGCGCAACTTCCACTGCACAAACTGTAGTGGTTAACGTCACACCAGAGGCAGATGCAAAAACACTGACTAGCAGTACCGATTCTTTTACAACGGGCGCTGAAGCAGATACATTTACCACATCAAATGCTAATTTTGCTGCAGCAGATATTATTTCAGCAGGTGCTGGCTCAGATACATTATCGTTTACAAATGCCGCTACCATTACTGCGGCAAAATTGGACAATAAAACAGGTATTGATATCATCACCTTTGCTTCTGACGGTAACAGTATTACGTTTACTGATGCATTTGTCGGCGCATCTGATTCACAGAATGTCAGAATTGATAATGGCACAAAAACCATTACTACGTTTGATACCAGTGCAGTGACGACAGGCGGTTATACTGTCACGATCGGTGGTACTGGCGCAGTTACCATGGTCAATGCCAGCACAGGTTATGCAGCAGCAGGTGTTAATACGTCGTGGATTTTAAGTTCATCAACTGACAAAATTTACGGTAATACTGGTAATGATACTTTTACATCAACCAGCGCCAAGTTTGCGCAAGCCGATGTGTTACAAGGCGGTACTGGATCCGATAAAATTGCTTTCTCGGATGCAGCAACAGTTGCCAGCACAGGATGGGACAACAAAACAGGTATTGATGTTATTACAATCGCTGCTAATGGCAATAGTTTTACTTTCAGTGATGCATTTGTTGATGCATCTGATTCAGATAATGTCACAATCAACGGTAATTTTACGATCACCACATTTGATACGAGCGCATTAAATTCGGCACGTCACGTTACGGTTGGTGGCACCAGTGCGGTAACTTTAGTTGGTGCGAGCACCGGTTACGCAGCAGCCGCTACAAATACTTCGTGGGTTCTCAATTCATCGACTACTGCTGTTTATGGTAATAGTGGTAATGATACTTTTACAACGACAGATGCTAATTTGTCGGCAGACGATGTTTTATCAGGTGGCACAGGAACAGACAAATTGGTGTTGAGTGATGCTGCCACAATAACCGGCGCAGAATTAGCAAATAAAACAGGTATTGAAATAATTCAAACAGGCGGCAATAGCACGATTACTTTGACAGATGCATTTGTTGACGCAGCAGACAGTAATTCAATTCAAATTAACAATAGTACTTCGACATTAAGTTTAGATAGCAGTGCTCTTGCAGCAGGACACACCGTTTACATTGGTGGTACAGGTGCAGTTACTTTGTCAGCAGGTGGAACTGTTTATGCTGCTGATGCTGTCAATACAAATATTACCGGTAGTGGAAGTGCAGATACCATTGTTGGTGGTACGGGTGCAGATACAATCAGTGGCGGTGATGGTAACGATACATTAACCGGCGGTTATGGTGGTGGCGATACAATAAACGGTGGCGCTGGAAATGATACAATTTATGCAGGCGGGACAGCATTCACTAATTCCACGGTATCTGGTTTACGATTGTGGTTAGATGCTTCCAATCCCAATGGAGATGGCACGGCAGTTGCAAATGGCGCAAGCGTTACGACTTGGTATGATTTATCAGGAAATAGTAACAACGCCACTTCGGTAAGCACAGCGCCAACTTATAATATAGCCGGTGATAATGGGCATTCCGCTATTCGTTTTTCTGGAGGATACTATGTCACTCCGTTAGCTGGTTCATTTGGTGATGCAGCTATGTTTTCAAGTTGGCAAGTTTCTTCAAGCGCCAGTGTGTATGGTAATGTCCTTTTTAACTCAGCATACTATGGTGTGCAGCTTTATGCGAAATCAACTGTATTTAGTATGACTGCAAATTACGCTGCTGGCGGAACTGGTGTGTATTTGCAAGCCATCGACCCCAATACGCCGAACGTAACCGAGTTTATGCGCAGTGGAAGCACTTATAGCTTTTATAATGGTGGTGATTTAATCTCATCCACTGCCGGAAGTACGACCACCTTTAGCGCAGATATTATGAAAATTGGCGGAGGCTCTACAGGGATATTTAACGGATTAATATCTAATGTCCTTATTTTCGACCGCGCACTTACCGCATCAGAACAAACATTGGTTTATAATTATTTGGCTATTCATGAAAATTTACCCTCATTAGCTAGTGTTGCATTTGCAGCGGACACGCTCACAGGCGGTACAGGTGCGGACACCTTCGTATTCAACAATATGTCGTATTCATCCGGCGATTCATCCGCTCGCACCGTCATTACTGATTTTAACATGGGCTCTGGATCATTCGATGGAAGCGAAGGGGACAAGATTGATATTAGTGGATTAGCCGATATGCCATACACCGCAGAAGGCACGGGTTCTACTACCAGCAACAGCAGCGTAGCGAATCAAATATATTGGGCACAAAGTGGTAGCGACACGATTGCATCCCTGGATAAAAACGGCGATGGCACAGCAGATTGGTCAATTAAATTATCTAATTTCACCGCGCAAAATTTAACATATGCTGATTTCGTTTGGGGTAGCACGAGCAGCACCACGACTAACGGCACCAGCGGCGATGACACCATTACTGGCACCAGCAAAATTGATTTGATTTATGGGGATGCTGGTAATGACACAATTTCTGGTGGCGACAACGGTGATTACATCGACGGCGGAACTGGAAACGATACAATTCACGGCAACGGCGGTAACGATATTATTAAAAATACCGCGAGTGGCGGCACAGACACCATTTATGGTGACGCCGGCGATGACACATTCATTTATACACTGAACGATGCAAACAATGTCACCGTTCACGGTGGCACAGGCGCGGGTGGCTCAGGCTCCGATACACTTTTCCTGCGCAGCGTCGGTGCGCTCAACGGCAACTGGACACTGGCAATCAACGGCGGCGTCACTTACACTTCGTCAGATCTTGGCAACAGCACAACACAATTTGCCTTCGACACAGCGGATGCAAGCGGTACCGTCACCATGGGCGCTGTCACCATCACCTTCGATGAAATGGATAAGATTGTATTTACTTAAAATCTCACAGCACGCGCGTTATCTTTCTCTAAACGATTCATCCAGCGCACGCGTAATTGGTTTCAATAAATAATCCATCACCGATTTTCTGCCGGTAATAATATCCACCTGCACTGTCATCCCCGGCTTCAATCGATTTTTTTCTGGATGCGTTCCTACATAATTTTTTTCCAACGACACAAACGCGCGATAATATGGCAAGTTATCTTTATTTAAAAAAGTATTCGCAGAAATATCCACCACTTTTCCTTTGATGCTGCCATAACGTGCATAATCGAATGTCATCACTTTCACTTGCGCAGGATTATCCACTTTAATATATCCGATATCGTGTGTACTGATGCGGCAATCCACGTGCATTTCGCCTTCAGTGGGTACAATTTCCATAATCACTTCGCCCGGCGTCAACACAGAACCCGACGTTGCCTTCAATCCTTTCACCACGCCTGTGATCGGCGAAATCACCGTCAATCGTTTAAATGAATCACGCAGCCGCTGAATCGTATGTTGCACATCCAGCAATTGCGTATTGATGTCATTCAATTCTTTGAGCGCTTCTTTATTCAATGTTGTATCTAATTTAGTGAGTTGATCTTGTGATTCTTTGTAAGCACTTTCTGCTTCCACTAATTTAGATTGCATTTGCTTGATCTGCGCTTCGGATTCAGCAGTTTTGCGTTGCGCAATAATATAATCGCGCTGTGAAATATATCCTTTTGGCGCAAGTTCTTTAAACATATTTTCTTCTTTCACATACAGCGCCAATTGTTTTTCTAATTCTGTAATGTTGGTGGAAAGCTCTCCAATTTGTGATTTTTTCTGTGCCACTTGTTCTGACAAAATTTTGCGTTGCGATTCACGATCTTTATTTTGTTGACTTAAAAAAGTCACGTCTTCTTTAATTAACGCCGCTACATTTGCTTGATTACCTGTGTTGCCTTTTTGATATTCTGATTCGTTGACCTTTTTCAACCAATCAACTTGATAATCGGGTGTTTGACGAACAAAAGCGCGCAAGCGCTCCGCATCCAAATTTAATGAAATTCCACGCGCTTCTGCTTTTTGCAATTCAGCATTGACTGCTTCAGAGCTCAGCAATATAAGTGTGTCGCCCGCTCTCACTTCTTGCCCTTCTTTGATAAGCACCTTAGAAACAATGCCGCCTTCTAAATGCTGGATGGATTGCATGTCGGCAACAGGCTGAATTTCACCGAAGCTCACCGCCACTTCATCCACTTGAGTGATCATGGCCCACACCACAAAAATGAGTAGCATGATGCAAATAAATAAAATACTGCGACGCACCAATACCGAATGCCCACCTTCTTCGATAAGGTTGGCATCGGAAACATGCTTGAGCTGCTCCCGATCGGTTTGCTCTTCCGTCCAACTCATATTAATCCCTTCGGTATCTTATCAAATACCTGATCCACCGGACCTTGCATCACTTGTTTTCCGTCCAATAATACCATAATCAAATCGGCTAGTTGCACATACGCACGTTGGTGCGTGATGACAACAATTGTTTTTTTCCCTTTTATTTCTTTCAAAAAATTGAGTAACGTATCAGCACTTTTAACATCCAATGCAGTCATCGGTTCATCCAAAATTAAAATAGAAGCATTACGCAAATACGCGCGCGCTAAATTAATTTTTTGACAAAAACTGGTTCCTAATTTTTTATCACCGTAATCTTTAATGCGTGTATCAAATCCTTCAGGTAATGCTTCGATGTCCCGCAACAAATTAGCTGCTTGCGCTGCTTCTCTCAATTGATCCATGGACGCCATCGGATCTGCTAATCTCAAATTTTGTGCGATGGTGCCGTAAAATACTTCTGCTTTTTGCGATACGTAAGCAATGTGTGTGCGAAGCATAGCAACGTCGTATTGCCGAATATTTCTGCCGTCAATGTAAACGTGCCCCCCTTGCGGTAAATACATCGCTAACATCAAATTAACCATAGTACTTTTTCCGGAAGCGCTGGGGCCAATGATGGCTAACATTTCGCGCGGCTTGAGCGAAAAAGAAATATCTGAGAGTGCCGCGGTGTCAGCACCCGGATATCGAAAAGTAACTTGTGAAAAACTAATCGCGCCGATCAATTGACTCGGTGTACTTTGTTTTTGCGTAGCCAATTCTCGCTCAGGCTGCAAACGCATTAATTCATTAATCTGACGAATGCTTCGTTTCAATTGAATTAATTTCGGCAACATCATGCTCAGTGTTTTTACTGGTGTTAAAATTCGCCACACAATAAACATCACCCCAATTAACGAACCAATAGTCGTCGCGTTATCCATCACCAGAAATGATCCTGCCACTAACGTGGCAACGCCAGACAACATCATGATAAAATCAAAAATCGCATCACTCGACACGCTAATTTGTTGCAGCCGTTGGCCACACAAAGTGGCTTCGCTATTCAATTCACGAAAACGCGTTTTCCACGTGTTTTGCAATCCCGCGTATTGCACCGAGCGCATGCCCCACAAAGTTTCTACCAAAAAATTTTGTTGTTGCACTTGAATGCGCGAACTTTTCCAAATACCGTTTTTTGTCAAATGCCACATGACGAGCGCTACTAAAATAGAAAAAATTGCAGCAATCAACGGAATCAACACCAACAAACCACCAATAATCCAAATCGCGAAAAAATAAATAACAATAAAAGGAGATTCAATTAATGTTCCGAACAAAGGATTTCCAAAAAAATCACGCACGCTGTTAAAATCATTAATGCGCGCAATCTGCGCACCTACTGGCGCTGATTCCGTATACACGGGCGGCAGCCACAACAATTGTTGAAAAATAGAATTACCCACGTCTTGTTGAATATAAACGCCCAAATATCCGAGCAATCGATAGCGAATCATCATCACCACCGCGAGCATAAACAACGCCAAAAAAATTCCCAACGAAAAAGTAGATAGCATTTCATAGGAACCTGCGGGAATAATTTTATCGTAAATGCTAATCACGAAAATCGCCGGCAACATCATCAAAACCGTTTGTATGAAAGTAAGGAAAATGACGTAATTCAATAATTTTTTTCGCGGTTGCAATGCATTTTTAAACCACAGTGATGGTTTTTGTAATGGATCAGGCGTGCCAAGTTTTCTGAAAACCACTAAAAATCCATTGAGATCCCAAGAAACTTCTGTTTTGCTTTGGCTGGTTTCGCTATCAAAATACGATATCCGTTCGCCTACCATTTCATGCAATACTTTCGGCGCACCGCCATCGCTTGGCACAAACAAACACGGAAACAAACGCGCATCAAGTCGCCTTAAATTCACGAAGACCGTATCACTTTCAAATCCCAGGTGTTGCAAGATCGTGCGAAAATCTTCAACCGATGAAATGCTGCGCATATGTGGTTTGCTTTCTAATAATTCGCGTTCACTGCCTTTCCACTTAAGCCATCCCAGCAGTGGCCGCAAGCACTTTTCAAGATCCGTGTTTTCTGGCACCAACGGTGCACGTCTATCCGGGCGCATGATTCTCCACTTTCTCCAATCGTCCTTCTTTCAACACATAGCGCACCGATGCAATTCCGAGTGTGTCCTCACTTTGCGACACAACAACCACCGTCGCCACTTCTTGCAATGTTTTCAATAAATCAATTAACATTTCGTTGCTACGCAAATCTAAATTCATATTAGCTTCATCAAACAAAACCAACTTTGGTTTTTGCGATAGCGCACGAATAATTGTCATGCGATTTACAACGCCACGCGGCAAACTTTCTACTGCACGATCACCCACCAACGTATCAAAACCATTGGGTAATTTTGCAATCACTGTATCCAAGCCTAAAAAATGGGACAATTGTCGCGCAGCATTTTCTTGCTCTGGATTAAATGCAGACAGATTATCCATGATCGTGCCACGAAATAATTCACCCACTTGGCTCATGTACGCAATTTTTTTTCGCAAATCAGTGAGCTGATAATCTTCTACATTTTTTCCATCTAACAAATATTCGCCTTGCGTTGGCGTAAGCAGTGTCGCCAGAATATTAATGAGCGTTGTTTTTCCCGCTTGTTCATCAGCACTAATACCGATAATTGTTTTTGGCGGAATGTCTAACTGAATATTTTCCAAAATCCATTGTGATTTTGCATCATAACGAAAACTCACATTATTCAATGCCACGTGGCCATCAAATTCTCCAAAAGTCGGCAAATTACTTTTGTCTTCTACCGGCAAAGTTAAAATGCTTTCCAATTGTTGCCGCACCACATTCACTGTTTTCCAGCGATTAAATGCGCTGATCGCGCGATTCATGGGCTGCATAATACGTCCCACCAGCAAAGTGCACGCCGCTAATCCACCGATTGCCATTTGTCCGTGAATCACATACAAACTGCCAACAATCGCAACAAATATTGTCATCAGTTGACTGCCCACGGATTTCAGCGTCAACAAATCACCTGCTTCAGCGCTCGAACTATAATTCACTTGCGCCGATGATTTTTGTAACCGTTCATAACGACGAATGAGTAGTGTTTCCATACCCATGGACTTAACGGTGTGAATATTATTTAAAACGTCGATCACAAAATTATTTTCGCGAGATTCCAGCGTTAATTTATCAGTCAACGTCGGCTCCCAATATCCTAAAAAACGATACGAACACAACGACAACACAATCAATAAAATCGTTGGCACTAAAAACAACCAACCGCCCAAATATGCAATAACCGCTAAAAAAATAGCGATGAATGGAATATCCGTCGCCGAAGAAAATAATTGATTGTTGTAAAATCCCTTGAGTTGATCCAGCGTGTTTAATTGTTTCAAGCGCGTGCCAGCGCCCGTTCTTTCATACACCGGCAGCGGCGCATCCATTAAACGCGAAAAAGCACGCACGCTCAGCGAATTCTCAAATTTGGTATCCGCCCACAAATTCACGTAGCTTCGCGAAATGCGCAGCACCATCTCAACAGCGAGCGCGCTCGATACCACAATCGCAAGCATCGTCATTGTGGTGAAGGAGTGGTAAGGGATAACGCGATCGTACACCTGCATCATCATGAGTGGGAAAGCAAGCGACAATAAATTCACGCAAAAAGTCGCGAGCAACGTAACGCCACGTCCGCCATAGCGAGACGCTTCACGCATTTGTGTAAACCAGGCTGCATGTGAAAATTCATATCGAAATCGCTTAATTTGCGCGTGCCAATGCCACCATTTTTTCTGAAACATTTCGCCGAGATAAGGAGTCTGTATTTTGGGTTTTTCCGGTGTTAATTTTTGATCTTCAGCAGGGGAATTGTTTTTATTTGAATTGGATATCGACAACAATAGCTCATCTGTTTTTTTGATTTGATTGCGTTTTTGAAAGGGTCGAATCAGAAAAAAAATCAGCGCGAGAATACCGCGTTTACAAATGATATAAATGAAGAGTAATCGCCCCCACAACACGCGCAGGTAAGCCTTGACTCTATCCATAACGCCGCAACCACGCTGTCCCTGAGTACAATCTTTACAATAGCGTGTTTTTCCATGATTATAAAGGAGTTATTCGGCTCGCCAAAGGTGCATTTTTTGAATCTTTCTTTGCAAGGCAACTGCGCCAGTGATGCCTGCCGGCAAATCAGGTACAACGCAAATTGTCCAATCAACTGATTGATTTAATTCATGATAACTATTTTTAAGCACAGAATCTGTACCATTCACGTCGTCGATGATCACCTCAAATTTTGCGAGAGATAGCGACAGTCCATCACCTGTTGCTTTAATAAATGCTTCTTTGCGTGTCCAACAGCGGTAAAATGCCGACATTCTTTTTTTTGCCGGCAACGCCAACAATGCCGCGTATTCTTGGGGCGCAAAAAAACGCTCTGCGAGTGCCAAAAAATCCCGATTTGTGCGCACGATTTCAATATCCACACCCACGGCATCGCGCGCAATTGCCAACAATCCATAATCGCCTGCGTGCGATAAATTAAATTGTACTGCTGAATTTTTCAACGATGGTTTTCCGTGAGTGCCATAAGAAAATACTATATTTTCAGGAGAAATCGTGAGGTATCGCGCTAAAATATTTCGCAAAGACCATCGTGCTTTGGCAAATCGTTCGCGATCGCGCGCATCGACAAAACGCATCGCACGCCCCCATTCATCGGACGACAAAATCAACTGACTCGCCGCCAATTCATCAATATTGCTTTGCAATGAAATAAACCATATATCTACCACACCCGAGTCAGGTAACGGCATCTTTTTTTGCGAAGGTTGGATAAACATCGTCGCCGTCACTTCATTGATTGGTTGGCGTATCATATCTCAGTGCATTGCATTGGCACCACGAATTCCCTACAATGGCGACTCTGTGAGTGTGCTGACGTAGCTTAATCGAGCATTGCCCACCGCACGCGCGTATATAGCAAGGAGCCGCGCGCGTTAGCGAGCGAGATTTGCGAAGCAAATCATTTTTATTTGATGTTGGGCTGGGTGCAGCAGCGACAAAGACAAATGCAGCACAGGGATGTGCGAGATACTTTTTATTCAAGTTTGCTGGCGTAGCTCAGTTAAGCGTCGCCCACAGAAGCACGCGCGAAATGTTGCAAAGCAACATGGAGCAAGTGCGTTAGACCAAAGGATGTGCGAGATACTTTTTATTCAAGTTTGCTGGCGTAGCTCAGTTGGTAGAGCAGCTGATTTGTAATCAGCGGGTCGGCGGTTCAAATCCGTTCGCCAGCTTCTTAATTCCTTGTTTTGTAATGAATTTATTGTATTTCATTTTTTGAACAATTTTTCAGTGTAGTCAATTTGTCACCACAAAAATCAGCTGGTCGCCTCAAACTGCAAATTATTTTTGATATGATTGCGCGCTAATGCTCGCAGAATACAATCTAAAATGTCATTTAAATGCTTGCCAATGTCCTCTGCCAAAAACCTCAAAACCATGTAACCATTTTCTTGTAAAAGCACATCTTTACGCCGATCAGATCGATAGGCATTCATATCAGAAAAATGCTGTTCTCCGTCAATTTCAATTGCAACGTGAGCATCCATACATAACAAATCAATTTCCATGTGACCTGAACCACCAAATGGGATGGGTAATTCAACATTCAATTGAAAACATCCTCGCGTTTCGGGCAAACCTTCTAACCGACGATATAAAAAAGCTTCCGAAGCACTACGCGCACGAGCAATGCCTGTTTTATTATCAATTGAAACTCTTGTGAATAAATGTGCTAATTGTTCATCTACTCCATCACGAATTAATCGTTTAACGCTGCCTGCATAATCTGCTTTCCATATTGGATCAACGGGCAATGGCACATTAGCAGGCCAGCCGGCTGATGCGCTTGCTGGCAATAAAATTTTATATCCTACTGCTTCGTAAGCCTTGCAGCGACGATTAAACATCCGCTCCAACATTGGCACCATTAAATCCGCATAATCGTAAACTTGAACTTCCTTTTTTGAATCATGGAGTCGATGCAGTCTGCCAACATATTGCGCGATCGTTCCTTTCCATGAGATGGGCAATGTTAGAAATAATGTATCCAAACGTGCGTCATCAAAGCCTTCACCAATAAATTTTCCCGTAGCAATCAACACGCGTCCTTCATGTTCTGGAACAGTTTTTAAATATTCAATGGCTTCCTGGATTGCTTTTTGTTTCATGCCGCCACGTAATAAAATCACATGTTGAATTTTTTCTTTAAGTTTTTCGTATAAACAATCTAAATGTTCATTGCGTTCTGTTAATACGATGGGTGAGCGACCATTGTGAACTGCTAAAATAATGTCATCACAAATTACTTGATTGCGATTTATGTCCATTATTAATTCACTGTAAAGATCCTGAAATTGGATTCGTAAATCAGTGTTGGCAGTTTTTATAGGACAAAATGAAGTAGAACGCACTAAAACAAGATGTTCAAATGGATGAATTCTTGCTTGTTCTTTTGCGTTTGTACGATAACGTATTGGACCACAACGCATCGTGATAATAGGATGACGACCGTCTTTTCGTGCAACAGTTGCCGATAATCCAGTAATAAATCTTGCCTTAGTCTGACGAATCACATTCTCAAAACTGTTCGCTGGCAAATGATGGCATTCATCCACAATCACGTGGCCATATTGCACAATACAATCATCAACAACGTCTTTGCGAATTAGACTTTGCATAATCGCGACATCAATTAATCCAGTTGGTTTTCGTTTTCCACCACCAATTTTTCCGATTGATTTTTTTGGTATGTCTAGAAAAGTGGATAACCGTTCAATCCATTGATCCTGTAATTGTTTGCGATGGACAATAATTAAGGTATTGACTTGTCGTTTTGAAATCAACCATGCGGCAACCACTGTTTTTCCAAATGCTGTTGTTGCAGATAAAACACCGATATCAAATTGCAACATGGCTTGTGCTGCTTTTTCTTGTTCAGCGCGCAATTGACCACAAAAATTTGTTATCAGCGGTTCACCATTGAATAATTCATCACGAATTTTTACTTTCACTTTTAAATCTGAAAATAATTTTTTAATCTCATCCATGCAGCCACGTGGCAATCCAATATGATCTGTATAATCATGCGCACAGCCAATAATGCGTGGCTTATCATAGACAGGCAATCTCATTGCTTGCGCTTTATAAAACTCAGGATTTTGGAAAGCTGCCAATCTAATTAATTTATTTTTTAATGGCGCAGGTAAAATACTTTTTTCAATATAAATTTCATTACCAGAAATTAATTCTATTTTTTTCGGGCAATTTTCAATGTTAGAAATAGTTTCTCGTTTTGATGGTGATTTATTCCAGGGTGTAAGATTATCTTCTTCTGATATATCAAGACGCACACCGACAATTCGCCCTTTTGCTTCTGCGCGTTCAACAATTTCTTCTATTTCAATTCGATTAATTTTGCTTAACTCTGCCAAAAAAGCCCATTGATCTTCAAACGGATTTAAATTTTCATCAATAAAAACGCTGTTATCCAAATTCCGTGCATTTTTTTGCAAAGGCAGTGCAATTAAATTACCAAAACCACCTTTGGGCAATGTATCTTGGTTTGGAAAAAATCGATCATAAGAATCCAAACCCACATCAGGATTTTGTTCCATTGTTTCCGTCAGAATATGTGCGCCCAATCGCCTGGCTAAACCAGCAGGTACTGCTTCTGAAAAAAATAACCACACATGCGCACCTTTTCCAGAACGTGAGCGTTCCAATGCTGCAGATAAATTCATCTGATGGCAAGTTTTTAAAAAGGCAATTGCATCAATTTGCCAAGTGGATTTATCAAAATCCGCAACCAGAAAAAAACATGTTTCATCCAAAAGCATCGGATAAATGCCCATTACAAAATTACGCCCATGATCATCAACACCTGAAAGATGCCAACGAATAACTTCATCAGTGATTGCTAAAAATCGACGGTTAGGACAATCAAAACATTTTATTTTGGGTTTAGCGCAAACACCAGGGACCCATTCATTTCCGCAAGCAGGCGCGTAGCCAGATTTTTTTGTTCGATAGTTTTCAAAACGGCGCGGGTAGACATCATCACGACCTTTGAAAAAGGAGCGGAATAAGGCGATTTTATCAGTGGGGGACAGGACGTTGCTTGTCATCAAATTATCTCAAATGCGTATTTAGAGCGCGAATAAAGGTAACATTAAATCTCAATCACTTCCTGTATCGCTGGCTTGTAATATTCCGCACCACCTGCCTTTACCATTAAATTATTTAATGGTGAATAACACGCTTTACCATGCGTATGCCCACACAAGACCAAAAATTCAACATCAGGATTTTGCTGCGCAATTTCCAATAAAACATCACCCATTGCTTTAGATCCAAAAAATGGCAACCAATCATCACCACTGATTTTTCCCTGATAAAGACAAGTCTCTTTAAATGGCGGCACATGCGTCAGAACAATGATTTTTTTAGCATTATGTGAAATTGCTTTGAATAAATTTGATTTCAATTTTTTTGCATCAATATCAGCTAATGATTGCATCTTTTGCAATAATTGTTTTTTTCCAAATACTTTTTTCTGAAACAACTCAGCAATTAATCGACTATCATTTAATACCACGCGACTATTTTGATAGTCACCCAATCGACCATCAGCCCAGCCATCTTGTCCGAGTAAAATGGTATTTTCACTTAATACTTGAATACCTGCTATGTTAAGCCAAAACAATCCGGAATGCGCTTTGGTAAGTTTAGTGACATCTTTAATTACCCCGGTAACGCTCGAAAAATAATAATCATGATTTCCCAATACAAAATAAAGTGGCTTTTGAATTGTATCTGCCATTTCCGTTAATAAATCAACAATACTGTTTCCTTCAGCGATATCGCCACTAATTAATATTCCATCACATTTTTTGCGAATAATTTTCTTATAAAACTGGAGGCGTTCATTTTTTTCTAAAAAATTAATATGGATGTCAGTAAGCCAGGCAAGTTTCATTTTTCTTAATTCCCTGAAAGACCAGCTAGTTGCTTAATACGATTTAAAACCATTTCTGTGCGGACTGCTGTTGATGAGCCATAAAGTAAATGCCCAGGTAACGCTGATAAAAAATTTTCATCTTTCAACAAGCGCATAAAAGTTTTTTGTAGGAATGTTTTAAGCTCAGAATGACATGACATTACCTCGTTAATTAAAGTGGTTCGTCCATCTATAATACTCACAATGTCCTCAAAATCATGACTCATCAGATAATCATTATTACCTCTTGAATCAAAAGCCTCGAATTTTGTTGCTAAAAAATAAGGAGCGCTCACTGACTGCATGAAAATATCGGTAGCTATTTGATGGCGCAAGGTTTGTTTTATCGCCGTTTTGTACCAACGATTTCCAAATCCTAAGATTTTCTCATCTGTTGGCATAACATCTAAAATTGCATCATCATAGTGCCAACGACAAATAACATCATCTGTAATTGATTTTTTAAAACCTTGTGCGGTTAATTTTTTTTCCAACTGATGATAATGCTTTAATGAAATTACATCTACGATACAATCAACATCTAACGTTGTTCTCACGTCCGGCACAGCGGGATCATCAATGAATAATGCAGTAGCACAACCCCCTAAAAATACGAAATCATCTTTTAATATTCCTAATTTTCTCACCATGAATTCAAGCATTGCCAAATTAGAATGCGCACGTCTATTTTTATTGAGCATGTAAAATTCTCTCTTTTAATAATGTCGCAGCAATATTGCGCTCACGCGCACGCCCTTGTCGCAGTGCATCAACCAGAGATAATAAGTCATAAAACGCTTGATCCGGGTAACGTACTAATGAATTTGGCACACAATGATAGAGTGGTTCCAATGCAAGACCACGCTCTGTTCCATTGGCTGAGGGCCAAACTGGAATTGGATCTTGACCTAATGTAATTTGACCCTTAAAAATAGGTGCTGCATAACTTGTTGCAATCCCAGCTATATAATCTCCCATTTGTACTGGAAAAAAATATTTCACGCCATACAGTAATACCTCAAGACAGCCCGCTACAACGGGCTGATAACGCTTACCATTAAAACCTAAATTCAATAATCCCGACTTACTTAACCGGATAAGACTTGCATTAACTGCTGAAACACTTAAACACAAATGTGTTGCCAATTGATGCTGCGGCCAATTCGCATTATCCGTATGTGCTAGTATTTTAAGCAACACAACAATATCTTGTGGTTTCAGCATAAGCCCCACTCTTTATTCATCCTTCACAAGAATAAGTATATCTGCTGATTGTTCAATATTCAAGAATCTTGAATATTGAACAATTTAACCTCAAATCCCATCTCAGTGTTCGCGAACAATGAACATGGCGATATTTTAGGGCATAGAACCGTGTAGCCAAAACGTCACCAACTCACGCCGTGCTGCGTGTGTTGTAGACTGTTCTGGGCAGTTTTTCGCAGTGATGTGCATCGCAAGTGTTTGATTTATAATACGTTACAGTCAATCGATTTGATTTGTAATCAGCGGGTCGGCGGTTCAAATCCGTTCGCCAGCTTCTTAAAAACCGTTAAAAATAAACCTATTGCGACAATATTCAATCAACATCCCCATGTTGAATATGGATTTTGGGGAATGGGAATTTACAGAAAAATTTGGACTTGATCACTTTTTTATGGAGTACAAGCAATAATTAAATTCAATTTTTCGCAAGTCGTATTAATTTCAAAACAAGTGCCGCTAACGCTAAACCAACACATCCTAAATAAATAGGCACCGCCGGACTTAAATCCGCTGCAAAACCGCTCATAAGCGCAGTAATTCCGAATGACAAAGCACTGACAGAATTAGTAATGCCCATCACCCACCCTTGCTGCTCCGCACTTACTTGATTTGAAAAAATCGTGATTAACAGCGAGTAAAGTAATGCCACACTCATACCAATTAAAACAGTACCAGCCCAAATCACAGCTACAACATGCGTCATTGCAGTAATCAAACATAACAATGCAGCAATCAATAGGTTTGTAATAACTGCATTTTTTAAATTAAATCGCTTTGCAACGGGATTGACCAAGAATCCAAAGCCAATGCTAAATCCCACTGCTAACACAGCAATAAAAAATGAAACTTCTGATGCAGTATAATGAAAGCGCCGCAATAGAAATTGTGATACAAACGTAAAATATTCTGACCACCCTGCCGTTTCAATTAACAATACCAACGACAACATGCGAATTGATTTTGATTTAAACGCTTCAATAAAAATTTGTATCGCATAATACAATCGAATTTTTATTTTTTTTGTACTTGTAAATGTCTCATGAAATGAAAAATACAGAACAATACAATTGAGCAGTGATAAAAAACCTGCAAAATACAGCGGTGTTGCAAAGTTAAACCAAGAAACTAAACTGTCATTGGATAAAACACCACCCATAATGGGACCCAATACAAATCCAATGGAAACTGCTAATAAAACATAGCCGATGTTGCGTGCACGATTTTTTTCAGAACTCACATCGACAATCGCTGCCTGCGCAATTGGTTGACTGCCTGCCGTAAATCCTGCTAAAACGCGCCCCAAGATTAAAAATACAATATTGTGAAAGCCGATAGCGGCCGCAGAAATAATATAACCTGAAGTTGCGCCGATTAAGCAAATCATCAACGATTTTTTTCTACCCATTGCATCTGATAAATCACCCAGCATGGCTGATCCAAAAAACCAGGCAAGCATATAAATACCGATCGTCACACCGTAAATTAATTCACGTAGAAAATTGGATGTGTTGCCAGGTAAAAAATGTGAGCTGTGGCTAATGAGCATTGCACTTAAAATAGGGAACAAAATACCCAAACCCATGCTATCGATCGCAATCACTAAAAATAAGGGTGCTACTTTAAGCAAACTTTGTGCTTCTGAAATTTTTTGTGTCATTTTGAATACACCTATTTTATCGATTATTGTACCAAGAAGACAATGACAAGTGTGATGCAAAAGATCATAAAACCAAAACTGGGTCTTCTATACCTCTCAGACCTCTTGCATAATCACAGGCATGCACGGCATGCCTGTGCTCCCGAGATTATTCGAACCAATATCCGTCATCCATTTCACAGTTTCTGCAACAATCACTAGCGCACCATCCAATAATGTTGGGCGCCCTTCAACCCATAATTGTAAATTCACAAAACCAAAATTTTTTATCAGTAACGCCGCATCTTCTCGAATTATCACGGAATAATTTTTCTGATCACGCGTCACCACGTCTACTATCATCAAAACATTTCCTGTCGCATCCATTTGTATCTCAGGCACTGCCTGTAAAAATCCAACCAATACAGTAAAACAACTCGTACAACGATCCATAAAAAATTTCCTTGTGATTTCTAACGGCGAGAGTATAGAAGTGAAAGTAAAGCAAAGTAAATCCGTGTCATCACATTTTTACTTTACATTGCAGGTAAAGTATTATTTACTTCCTATACAATCCCACGGAAGCACGCGCGGAGTGTTATACCTCTCGCCAATGAAGATGCGACATTACCGCGTTTCATCACTCGCGGTATATCCTGATTGAAACGCAAACGTGAAATGAATTCACGTTTGCTTGTTGAAATAAGTTAGACTTAATTCATTGTTTACAGGAAACCCAAAAATATTTTTAGTGGCTGATAATCTCCGCGATCTGCCGCGCGCAATGCGTCGATATAATTTTTTCTGATAACGGTGGGCGTTGTCATTGCTTTGCTGTCACCCCAATTAAATCGCCTATTTCCCTGAGATATCAAAATCACATCTGTCATTAATCGCGCATGTCGTCCATTTCCATTTGAAAAAGGATGAATCAAAACCAAACGATGATGAAAACGCATGGCGGCTTCATTGATTTCGAAAATGTTTTTGGTAATTTGAAAAATAAGATCATCGCACAAATTTTTTAAAGAGGCGGAAACGGATAGCCAATCAACACCAATCTTTTTATTTGATTTTCTAAATTCACCTGCCCATTTCCATGTGCTGCCAAACATACGTCGATGAAATTTGCAAATAAATTCTCGCGCTGCAATTTGTGGCAATGAAAATTTTTTTCCAATCATCCATTTTTCGGCTTCCAAGATATTGCTTTGTTCCCACTCGTTCAATTGCGATTGCGTCATAATATGCTTTGGAATGAGACCTGCGCTTTCATCGGAATTTAATGGCGTTGCGCCAGGCAAGCAATCAAATGTCATTCTTCCCATAAATGCCGCCATGATTTCTGTAACAGTTCTTGCGTCATCTCTGTGATCTGTTCTTCAAGCCATTTTTTTTCGACAGACTGACTTTCCAAATCCATTGTGTGCGCAATTCGCAAAACCGCAATTTCTGCGAATTCGCGAGCGCGATTTTCGATTGATATCTGTAAACTATTTTTTGGAATAAATTGATAGGCAAAATGACAACCGAGTTGTGCGGCGGTCTCCCGCATAGTATGCAGTGTTATTGCGCCTTCCAATTCAGATGTTTCAATTTTAACCACACGTGATGGGTTTACATTGAGACGAATGGCTAGCTGTTTGACAGTCATACCCAATGCCTTTCGAATAGATCGCACCCATCCTTCTTGTGGAATCATTTCTGCGTTATTATTTTTTAGCGTCAACAATTGCTGATCGAGCTGTTTGAGGTTATGTCCATATACTGCTGTAAATTCTAGATGGCAATAGTTTAATCAGTCAAAAATAATTGATTGAAGTGTCCATCAACATTCTCCAAAATAGTTTTCGCAAAAAAATTATTTAATGCGGAATATAGTGAAAATGATGCTGATTGAGATAAAATTTTTGTATTTTTGAGTCCAATACTCTGTGGTATTAGCCGAAAAAATACGGAAATTTTAGCCAATGCTACGTTTTTTGCAGCAGAATAAGTAATTGACGACAGGCCCTAGGGTGATTCATTTCCCTTCCATGCATCTCCTGGCAACTGACTCGCAAAATCATTCACCACCATTTGAAAAGCTGCATGCATATCATATTCAGATAAAAACGGCGCCGCCAAAAGCGGCATAATATCATTAGTGAAAACAGTATCCATTTGCTTAAAAAAAATATTTTTTTCGTACTCAGCGCGCGACGCTGATTGATTACCATGCGCCATGTATTGCTGAAAAATTTTAATCACCTCCGCACTATTCAACGTATGATATTTTTTTACATACCAATAATCATATAAATCTCTACCCTTTTTACGTTGATATAACGCTCTTAGTTTGGTGCCCACTAATTCTTCCAGCGAATAAGTCAACACATTCGCCATACCGGAAAACCAAGTATTTTCGACGCTATATTTTTTTCGAATCAGGGGAAGCACATTAAAATGTTCCCTAGTATTAATTTCAATTTTTACTTTGCGTGCAACAACTGGTTTTGATTCCGTTTCAAAACGATAATACAGTGTGAAACGACCCTGATTTTGTTTCCACGCAGGTTTGCCAAGCCATGGGTCAAGGCACTCGTGAATAATACTTACTGTGTCGCCAATGGGTTTTGCGTGAATTTGCACAAAATCTAAATCTTCACTGAAGCGACCCCCTTGCGCAAAAAATAATTTATGCAATGCGGTGCCACCACGAAATACTAGATTTTCACCGATAACCGGATGTTGGTATAATTCGCATATTGCGCGCGACAAAACTAAATCGTGCTCAATCAACTGCAAACTTGACCAAGGCGCATTGTCTTTCCATTCCAATAAATTTGCATGCGGAATCATAAATCAGTTTCTACCTTTTCGTTTACTAAAATATGCCAACGTTTGTTTTTTTCAAAAACATCGGTAGTGCTACCCATAACAAGCGATCGATATTCATATTTCTGCGTTTGCAGCCATTGATGCAATGGCGTGGTATCAAGTTCTAATTCCAAATAATCTAACAAATATCCGAGGCGTTGCGCATACACTATACCCACTCGATTAATTTGAAAATACCGGGTTAATTTTTCTATCGATAAATTTTCTTTTAATTCACTGAGCACCGTTGCAACATTATGTATCTGACCTGATGCGTGAAAATACTTAATAAGATCGCACGCGGTCATTTCAGGATCGGAAACCTGCATTTTTCCTGTCTCAGTTTTTACGGGATTTAAAAATGAAGTATATATGTGCTTCTGATAATAAAAATCAATTCTAACGTTTTTAATTTGGATGGGGCGCATCATTTTATTGGTCATTACTTGGAACGTCATCACCTGCTGATGTGATGCGCCATAAATGCCGGCTGCGCTTAATAACGCTACATAATAGGGTGCATTCAAATACTGCATTAAAGAATCAATGAACCACGATGCCGGCAAACACCCTATGGATTGATATTCTAGCGGAATGATGACATAAAAATCATGCCGCACACGTGCAATCCTGCCTATTTTTGAAAGACGGTAAAAGGCGACATCAATAGCTGCTTTTTTTTTGTTTTTAAAAACGGCCGACACTGATTTTCTCAAAAAGAAATATTGTCCGCGGGATTGCAGCGAATCAATATAATCAGACAAATACTTTATTTCTGTTTTCATATACAAATAATTACGTATTTTGTAATAATTTGCAAATAATTTCGAAATCGAGTTGATTGCGTCGTGTAGAGAATTTGTAACGTATTCAAATAGATTGTAGTGTGTTTTAGGCTGTTTCAGACTGTTTTTCGCCTAATTGTGCATCGCAAGGCTTTGATTAATAAAGAGTTACTACTTGACTAACCTGTTTTGTAATCAGCGGGTCGGCGGTTCAAATCCGTTCGCCAGCTTCTAAAAAATATTTAAAATCAATTATTAAGAATTTCTAAAATTTCATTATTTTTTGACATAAATCACCGACGTTTTTAGCAATTATTTTGTGCGACCATTTTCACTCTTCAAAAACCCTCACGTTATCAATATCCACACTATAATATCTCGGAGAATTCGCTGTCTTGTTTTTTTCCTCATACCATTTTGGATGAGCAGGTGTTCCATAAACTGTGACATTCATGCCTGTTTTCAGTTGATTATTCACAACCGGACGCACATTGCCTGAATCAATAATTGAAATTAAATCGGGGCTCGTTAAAAATGGTTTATTATTCAGCCAAGCAATGTGATTTTCATTCTTAAACCAAATTTTTAAACGATTATTTTTTTTATCAGAGATAATAATATTGCCGACGTAATATCCTTCCTGTGTATCGCCTTGAAAATCAGCAATCACTCCTTCAAATATTTTTTTTGAATGGGCGATGGATTGTAAATTTCTTTCAAGCGATGAGTAGTCACCTTGTGCAGCGCGGAAAGCTTTTCCAACAGCCAATGCCTTTGAAAGTGTTCCTGACAACATATACTTTTTCAACTCACCGGCATGACGCAATAAAACGGACTGGCCAATCAGGCCAAAAGACGCCGACGCAAGATGCTTTCCCATTCTCTCAAAAATCATTCTATTATTTGCGTGATGAATAATGGACGCATTCCCATAAGCATCCATACTCGCTGCAGGGCATAAATCAATGCCATCAATCGCCGGAAGCATTTGTGATGCTTCAGGCACTGCTCTACCCACAAAATCAGCATCGATCACCGGTAAATCCAACCATGCAGCTGTTGCCACAGCACTTGCTGTTGCCGCCGCACCGATTTCATAGGGTATAATTGCTGATACTTGAGCATGGGGGGATTGTGATAACAAGAGTTTGGTTGCGGCTAACGGCATATTGGAAACAGTCTGTTGCGTCAATCCGCATCTCATTTTTTCTTGTTTGGTTTCATCCGTCTCGGGCCCGCTTGTTCCCATCAGGTAGGGGCAGATAATCCAATACTCATCGGGAATAGCGCTTATATCCAGTATTTGAATTTTTTTACCTGCCGTTAATGCATCCGTCAGCATGCGATAACCAAAGTCAGCATTACCGCCACCACCGGTGCCAAAAAAACAGCAGCCGATCGCAAAATCTTCAGCGTCTTTCTGCGTTTCAAGAAATATCATCGCGATGCCTCGTAGTCAGTTTAATTAACATGTAGTTACCATTTCAGCAACCTTTAAAAACGATTGCGTGGAACTGCTAGCTGTGCCGCTATCCTCCACCGTCCAACACGCCCCCAATACGGATTTTACAAATAACCACTGCTCAATACGCTTTTTATCAAAGCCAGATAATTCAATAAAACAATCCAGATGGCGCAATAATTTTTTTTGAGTAATGCCGCTATTAACGCGCGGCAGGGGAATTTCAAATTCAGCCTCACCTATTACGCCTTTTGGGTCTTATGTTGCGTTCTCAGTTATGTGCTGTTGAAATATAGCCTAATCATTCTATAATGATTTTTTGTGGTTAAGATAACATAATTTAAACTGCTATTCTTTTTTAATTATCATTTCATACGAAACGTTGGCAACATGCTGCATATTTTCAATCCCGTTTGTATTGTCTTCAACATGCCACCATGCTGCTAATACTGCTTGCACAAAAGTCCACATTAATAATCGCTCTCGATTAAATCTAGTAAGTTCAGTAATAATTGATAATCTACGATCAAAACATTTTTTTAAATTTGTATCTGTTTCAATAGTTGAATATGGATTACGCATCAGAGCCCCGATTTCATATTCCCGTTCACCGACAATTCCATTTGGGTCGATCACTAAAAATGGCTGCCGGGATGCGCTTAAAATATTATCATGATGCAAATCACCATGTAATAATACCACTTCACCCAGCGAAGATAATAATTCATCGCTCATAAAAATAGCGTCGTGAATTAATTTTTTTGGGATCGAAGAATTTAATTGTTTGGCACGTTGCAAACCTTGCAACCTATTTTTAATATGCCGAAATTTCCAGTGATCGTCATCACATGCTCGCCATAATGATTGCATGGTTTGAATAGCAATCAATGTTGCGCGATCATCTTTTAATTGTGAAAGTGAAACACCGGGTGAACATCTTTCTAGCAATAACCATCCCTTGTTTTCATCCGCATCTAATAATTTTACAGCACCGTTTCCGTCAAAATATTGCAATGCACGAATTTCATTGACTAACGCTTCGTTCGGAACACCGCATTTAAAAACACATTCACTGCCATCCGATTGTATTGCTATGGCAGCGTAATGATAAGTTAAATTTTGAAATGGATTTTCAATTTTTATATTGTGCACATTTTCAATTTCTTTTAAAAAATCAGGTAATGCAGCAAGCCATGCATCACCTATATTGCCGTAAATTGAGGTAATATTTTTCGTCAGTACTCTCATGATTTTTTTATCTCAATTTTTCATAATCAGTCTGTGTATTCAATTGAACAACAAAAAATCCCGCCCTATCAGCGGGATTTAATTTTAACTCAATTCACGTTCAGCAAAAATTTTCATAGCCTTTGATAGATACTCTGGAAATTTTGGATGAAAACGCTCATAAAATTTTCTAAAATCTGGATGTTCGGTATACATAATCCCCAATCCTATGTATTGCTCTTTATTCGGTATCCAGAATGCTTTGATCATATCATAATGCTTTCTGACAAGCCTTTGAACCTCATCTGATTTTGGATCAAGATTTCTTTCAATAGCACCTGCAAAAGCATTGTTAATATTTTCATGATCGTTTTTATATTTATCCCAATCAGATTTTTTCCAGTGCTTAACCCTTTCCCTGCTCTCATCGATCTGCGCCTTTATAACTTTTCCGCTAGCAATCAATTCCTCCTCGTAATTTTTTTGTTTTTCTGAATTAAATCCAAAATATATTTCTTCGTCACGCATTTTTGTTTTACCTCTTAAATGTGCAATGGTTTTATCAATTGTCTTGATCAATTCTTGAGTACGATCAAGTCCCTGTTTCAGAACTAATTTGTGTGACAACAGCGCTTCTATTTTGTCAAAGCCATCATTACTCATTATTTTCTGAATATCAGTCAGCGGAAAACCAAGCTCACGGTAAAATAAAACTTGCTGTAGCATGAGGAGTTGCTCTTCTTCATAGTACCGATAATTATTGTCACCCAAATAAGCAGGTTTCAATAATCCAATGTCATCGTAATAATGAAGTGTTCGAACACTTACTCCGGATAACTTCGCCAATGTATTCACCGTATATGCCATATAAATTCCTCTAACTGATTGTTAGCACAGTAAGGTATTACGTGACGTGAGGGTCAAGTTTTTTCACAACCATTTTACCTGGACACTTTTTTGGATTAAAGCACCATTCCAAATGGCTTTTCTTGTATGATATGCTATAATCTTACCAGTAAGATAGAGAGGTAGTGCATATGAGCCAAGTAGCAACAACAAAAATGTCATCAAAAGGGCAGGTAGTCATCCCAGAAGATATCAGAGATAAAATGGGTCTGCATTCTGGTGATCAATTTTTAGTGCTTGCTGAAAAAGACGTGGTTATTTTAAAAATAGTCACACGTCCCAGCATGAATGAATATAAAAACCTGATTATCAAAGCACACAAATCAGCAAAGGCAGCTGGTCTGACGAATGAATCTATAAAATCAGCAATAAAGGTTGCTCGCAAAAAGTGATTAAATTAGTTTTAGATACTAACGTTTTTATCTCAGGCATATTCTGGGCAGGACACCCTGAACGAATTTTAAATGCTTGGAGTGACGGAAAAATTAAACTCATCGTCTCGCCTGAGATACTAAATGAGTACGTTCGCGTTGGAAATATTCTTTCAAAAAAATATCCAAGTGTTGATATTTCACCGTTTATTGATTTGGTCACCATTTACGGTGAATTTGTATCTCCAGTAATTTTGAAAGAGCCAGTTTCAAGAGATGCAGACGATGATAAATTTATTGCAACCGCACTTGCAGCAAAATGTAAACTGATCGTCAGTGGCGATAAAGATTTACTAACTGTCGATGGATGTTTTGGTATCGAAATTATCAAACCAAATGATTTTATAAATAAATATTTGAATTAAAGATACTAATATGGCTATATTAAATAGAATCCAAAAAATTCATTAAAGCCTTATCATCGCGCCAATGCGCAAGTGATTTTTTACTTTTTCCAGCATTTCTGCATCTAACACAATATTAAATTGCGCTTCATCAAAACTTTTAATGGCTTTAAAATTCCACTGCTTTTCATATTGCGCAAGAAACCGCGAGAAATTCTCAAGCCATTGCCGGCCTATATCACCATATAATGTAAGGATATTTTTGCGCACAAGCGTGGATACGAATAAATTATCGTGTTTCATCATATTCATCCTTGGAAATACGATACAACACATGTCGACATAACGGATGTGATTTTTCTATTTTGGGATGATCAAAGTCATCATCCGGATTATGTTCTAGGCCGATTTTTTCCATCACGCGACGTGATTTTATATTGCCCGCTGCTGTAAACGACACGACTTCTTTTAGTTTTAAATTTTCAAATGCATATTTTAAAACTGCGGTTGCTGCTTCTGTTGCATAACCATGATGCCATTGATTAGATGAAAGGCGCCAACCAATTTCAACCGCCGGTGTAAAATGCGCCTCAAATGATGGGATCATCAATCCGCACCAGCCGATCATTTCATGCGTTGATTTTAATTCCACTGCATACAGTGAAAATCCGTGATCATCGTAATGCCGAATAATCTTACGAACACCAGCCGCTGTTTTCTCGCGATCAGCAGTGCCTAGCAAAAATTCACGGACTTTAGGATCTTGATCGATGAGCGCCATTGCATCGATATCGCGTTCCTCAAAAGTGCGTAGAACAAGGCGATCAGTTTCAAGGATTTTCACATTCAACGCCTTTGGTCACCAATTGAATTTGTTGTGTGATGCTTTGAATGCAGGCCTCAACAGAATCAGCCTTGACGGTTACCTTGTCTTTGTCATACACGCACATCAGCACTTGGTTGAGCGTATTTAAAATTCTCAAAAGATAGGTTTTGGTTTCCTGATCCAGTACCGCGCGAGCTGATGATTTTATATCACGTCGAAAATGATTTTTAATAATGTCTGCAACAGCGGTTGATAATGGAATCTGTTTTTTGGCCGCGAACGCTGTCAGCGCTTCTGTTGTTTCTGTATCCAAATACGTTTGAATTCGTCGCATATCAAAGCCACTCCGTGAAAATTTTTATGCTGGCAAAAAAATTATATGACTCGCATGCGACTCGCACAAGAAAAAAAGAGACTCTTATATGAATTGAATTAAAAAATTCAGCGCGTAATTCATTGTATTATATCAAGACTCTTTAACGAGTCGATATTTTTGACTAAAAAAATATTATTTCATATATTTTTTGTTATAATTCAGCCAATTGCATCGTGCAACTTATGTTGCGTAGTGTGTAGACATTTTTAAAATCATACGCTATTATTGTACGTATAGTATACGTATAATAATAGGTGACATATGCATAAAAAATTAACCGTCTCGATTGATGCGGAAGTTTATAAAGGATTGTATGACGTTATTGGCAAAAGACATATCAGTCAATTTCTTGAAACCCTTGCACGCCCTTACGTCATTCATGCTGACCTATTGGCCGCTTATCAAGAAATGGCTGCCAATGAAACCAGAGAACTTGACGCGAACGCATGGTCAGAAGGATTAACAGGAGACACAGATGCAGATGTTACGTGGTGATGTATGGTGGATTGATTTTTCATCCTCCAAGCCATCGGGTGGCGAAATTAAGAAAATTCGCCCAGCAGTGATCGTGAGTAATGACGCATCAAATAAGGTAATGAACCGCGTACAGGTAATACCATTGACCAGCCAGATTGAAAAATGTTATCCGTGTGAAGCTTATGTAAAAGTGGACGGCAAACAAAGCAAAGCGATGGCAGATCAAATTATGACGATCAGCAAAACTCGGCTTTCAAAACGCATGGGGAAAATTGATGTATCGGATTTGACCGATGTTGAACGAGCAATCAAAATACAACTCGATCTGTAGCAAGCGGATTAAGAAAATGGCAGAGTCAACTCAAAAAATATATTGTCCTTGCAACTCAAAAAAATTATTTTCCCATTGCTGCGAACCCCATTTGCTAGGAAAGCTAAACGCACCAACACCGGAAACGTTAATGCGCTCACGGTATACAGCCTACTCATTAGCACGCATTGATTACATTCAAAAAACCATGTGTAAAAAAGCTGCTGAAAATTATGATCCTATTGCCGCGGCAAGGTGGGCATCATCCGTTAAATGGTTAGGATTAACTGTCGTTGAAGCACCGCCGCCTAAAAATAATATCGGCACAGTCGTATTTTTTGCACAATTTCTTGAGAATAAAATTCGAAAGGAAATTGTAGAAAAAAGCCTGTTTGAAAAAATAGATGGCGTGTTACGAAGACCTTGACGGTTTGGATCAACGGGCGATGCATTTTTTAGGGATGGATGGTGACTGATCCAGCCGCAAATTTCCGGACACCTTGCTAAGCGCACCCCAAAGGGGTTTTTTGATCAGCAGATTGGCGGTTCAAATCCGTTCGCCAGCTTCAATAAAATTAATTTAATATCAATGAATTACAGAACTCCTTTATCAATTTCTTTCACCGTTTCGTCAACCTACTGTGACGTAATTGTGGCAATGAGGTGACAGAAAATCAGTTGGTCTATTGAAGAACTTTTTTGACCATATTTTTAAAATATCGAAAATGTTATCATACTCAGCAGTCGTTTTTGTTACTGATCAATATTTGTAAAAATTTGGATTCGGGATGATCAAAAGGGCCGTGTTTGTATTATTGCCGTTCGTCACATTCATCAGCGCTCTTGCATCTGAAACGCCAACACCACAATATACTGACGATAATCAAGCGAATGTAGCGTTTGATATCTCCATGCCCATTGATGCAACGGGATATATCCTGCACGGAAAAAATTTAACAGGCGGCAATACGCAATTCACTGATCAAGGTATTTTTGTTGCGCCATTTCTCGCACATGAAACCGGTGAATTTGAATCACCTGTTTCGACTGATTTAAATAACAATCCATTAATCAAAACAACCATACGTTACAACACTATTAAATTAATTACGCCTATCGGCATTAATAATTTTTTTATTAAAATCGGGGTGGCTGCTCGCACACAAACTATGTCTGGACTTGATCCATTTGTTATTCCAAAAAGTGGAACTTACACATGGGAAGTGCCATTTTTTTCAGTCGGCACTGAAAGTGATACCGTCGATAATAAAAGTAGTAACCATCAGTTTATAGAAGTAGGCTCAGGCAGTGGTCCTGCCCATCATAATTCCATGTACACGCAACAATTTTATTTATATTCGAAGGCCGATGGAAACACGGCTATTACAGGACATCCTGAAAAAACATCAACGGACAATGAAACCTTGGCGAAAACAGTGACTGCAAGTTTTACCTGCAAAGCTGAAGGTATTTGGGGTGCGGGTGGTTCAGATCCTTACAGAACAATCATCGGCGATTGCCATGGATCAACGATGACATTTCCAGCGGGACCTAATTTAGATTATGAATACGGCACTTTTAAACTACCAACAATAAAAACACCGTGGGATGCAACACCAAATGATCATTGCCTGATTAACGGTAAACCTAAGGCGGGATGCACAACTGCATCAATTGCTTCTAAATTTCATTACATGGCACAAAAAATTCGCGTACCAATTAATAATAATATTACTGTGTATGCGGAATTTGGAACTGCTTATCGAAGCATTACACCAGATAATCTTCGATATGAATGCAAGTCCAATGTATATATTAAAAATTTATTGCCACTTTCAGACTGCCATAAAAAAAGTTATTTTCCAGGTGGTTCTGATTATCCTTATTTTGCAGTTGGATATGAATTTAAAGACAAAAATGACATTCAATATTCGGCGCGATATATTTTTATTCCAGAACAAGAAAACGCCAATCGATTAGCGTGGCGTGATGCAGCAAGTACGCGAATTTATGCAATCAGTGTTTCGAATAATAGGAAAACAAAACCAACAGCGACAGCAATTAAGAAAAATTTTAATGATGCGTTGAATGTTATTGGCAAGATACCCGCTGTTTACGATGTGCTTGGAAAGCATTTTTTCGTTGATGTTCTGAAAAAAAATAATCTTTATGAACAACCGAAAAATAAATAATTTGTAAAAGTTCCGACTTGATCTGACAGTAAAGCGCATAGCTGAAAAATGGGTAACTGTCAGGTCAAATCGGGGCTTTTACACATAATCACAGGCATGCACAGCATGCCTGTGCTCCCGAGATTATTCGAACCAATATCCGTCATCCATTTCACAGTTTCTGCAACAATCACTAGCGCACCATCCAATAATGCTGGGCGTCCTTCAACCCATAATTGTAAATTCACAAAACCAAAATTTTTTATCAGTAACGCCGCATCTTCTCGAATTATCACGGAATAATTTTTCTGATCACGTGTCACCACTTCCGCCATCATCACCACACTTCCCGTCCCATCCATTTTTATCTCAGGCACCGCCTGCAAAAATCCAACCAATACGGTAAAACAACTCGCGCAACGATCCATAAAAAATTTCCTTATAATTTCTAACGGCGAGAGTATAGAAGTGAAAGTAAAGCAAAGTAAACCCGTGTCATTACATTTTTACTTTACATTGAGAGTAAAGTATTGTTTACTGCCTGCGTAATCTCGCAGAAGCACGCGCGCAATGTTGCGAAGCAACATGGAGCAAGTGCGCAAACTATCACGGGAACATCATGAAAACCATCGGGGAACGCCTCACACATCTTTTGCAACATCATCACATGACGCAACAAATGCTAGCTGATAAGATTAAAGTGACAAAACAAACCGTGAGCCAACTGTGCGCCAACAAAATTTATCATTCCAAAACAGTTTATCCGATTGCCAAATTTTTTGGTGTTGATTTGGATTGGTTGGTCTCTGGAAAATCAACCACGGAAATTACTGAGCATAACAACTCGACACTTGTGCTCAACAAATTTCATAAAATTCCCGTTTTTACAACGCGCATGTTGGAAAAAAGTCTGCTGAAAGAAAATCAACTCACACTCACGGCGACAACACCGGAATACGAATTAACCGACGATCCCGATCACGCGCATTTGTTCGCGATGACTTCCACCAACAACGCCATGAAAATTCGATTTGGCACAACGTCTACATTAATTTTTCACACACGCCTGCAAGCGCACGACGGCGATTTTGTGATTGTTTATTTACCCGACAAAGATTTATTTATTTATCGCGACTTAACCATCGAAAAAAATAAAAAACTATTAATCCCGCTCGACGATGATTTATATAAACCATTAGCCGTTCAGCCCAACGATCTCATCGTCGCCGTGCTTTATGAGAAGCGCATCAAACGCGAGATTAATACGCTGTCAAAAAGACGTGATTATTGACATCTCAAATCCCGCGTCACATAATGTGCCGCCCAATAGGAGCTCGCCATGGCAAAACAACTCAATTACCCGATCACAACCGAAATGCCCGTAATTATCCCCATTGCATTTACCCCGCTACCACTCGATCAAACAAAGTTAACCGACGACTGCATAGATGACAGCGATGAACAGCGATTCTCGTAATTTCTGGATCATCAACACACTGAATACGCTATTTTTCTCGGGTTATTTGATCTTAAAATTTCCGCTCGCGTATATTTTAGAAAAGCACGGTGTTCCACTGCAAAAAGCATACGCACTAACCACTGCGAGCACGACAGCGGTAGCACTCTGTTCACTCGCACTCATTCTCATCCTAAAAAAATATCATCATCAAAAACAAATTTTTGTGCTGGGCATTGCGCTGATTTGTATCGCAACATTATTATTAGAATCACAAAAAATGCATTGCATACTCGCGGGATTAAGCGCTTACGTGTTGGGCAGCAGCCTCTATTTTTTTAATTTCACACTCATGCTCAACAAACAATTCTCAACACAAAAAGATCGGCTGCGCGGCAATTACATTGCGCAAATTTGTTTGAATGTCGGCGCATTTTTTGGCTGCATTGTTATCTTGTTGTCGATTGGCACAGCAAATCATTACTTCACCATGAGCTTCTGCATTACTCTCGCCACTCTATTATTATCACTGATTGGGTATCAATTTTTGCGTCAAGATGCCGTGACCCTAAGGCAACAAAGTTATTTTTTTATTCAACTTATTTTTTTATTCGCAATAATTTTCATGTGTTTGCAATTAAATGAAATCACGCGATGGGTGGTATTGATCGCTTTTTCAGTAGCGACCTTGCTCGCTTTAATTCAAGCAAAAAAACATCAAGAAAAATCATATTTTGTTTTTATTATTTTAATTTTATTGTTTAGTTTGCCGCTCTGGATTGGTAACACCGTTATTTATAATCAATTTTTTATATTTTTACATCGCCACGTCAGCACGTGGTTCGGCATTCCCGCCATTGCAATTATTATGCTGGATCCGGCAACGAATATTATTTTCGGACTTTTCTGGGAAAAAATAACGCGGCATCATCTCGCGCAAGCGCGCATCAGCCTCACTCTTGGTATGTATTTATTTGTGATTGCATTTGGTGTGTTGGCGTTTGCATTATGGATAAATCACGCGACATCAATTGCCATTATTTATCCCGTCATCACTCTTGTTTTGTTTTCTTGCGCGCAATTTTTAATACAACCCACCATGCATGCGTATATTAATCATCTGAGTGATCACCACCATCATCGCGTGTTCGCACTCGGGATTTTGCGCGCCATTCGCGCGGTTGCGGCTTCCATTGCATTTTATTTAATTAACACCACCATCAGTACCACAACAGCACCATCCTGGAATCAAAACATCACGCTTTATACAAGCATGACTGCCATCGGTTGCGTTGCACTCGCGCTATTTTATGGCTTGCGAAAAACTCATGACATCTAACTTGAGCGCTGTTGATAAAAGTGTGTTGTCGGCATTATCACACTATTATTGGGATTTTCCGCTGGATGTGACTGCGCGTCAATTTTGTTTGACCTATTGCCGACATCGCTTACTGAACAAGGGTGAAATATCAGCGACAATTCCCGCTGTTTTAAAAAATACACAATCTTTATGCTTTTTATCCTTGTATCGTCAATCTCGTTTGCTCAGTTGTCAATTAGGTCACGGTGCAAACACACTGGATGCACTCACTCAAGCAATACAAGAAACACCCACCCCCAATCAACCTGTGACGATTGCTTTATGTTTCCTGTTTCATGAAAAAAAGTTAACGAAAGTGAATGAATGTCGACTTGGAATTCAAGCACTACGAATTAAAAAAAATAATCATGATGCACTTTTTAAAAATTCAGTGCCGATTCATTTCGGCTGGGATCTCAACACAACGCTTGAAAAATTATGCGTCAAAGCGGGATTACCCAAACAAGCATACCAAGATACTACAACAGATATTTTTACTTATGACACTCTGGAATTTTCAGAAGATGTAGACAATAAATTATGTGATTTTTATCGGGGAAATGCGCTCATTTTGCCGTCGGATGTCAATGCATCTCGCTTGAATCACGCAATTAAAATTGCATGCCGTTTTCTTTCGAATGCGATCTTGCCGTCAGGTGAGGTGCATTATTGGTTTTTACCACACACGCATGAAGGAAAAACAGAAAATTCTTTGGCTTCAATCACGCGTATTATCGCAAGCCTTTGGCAACTTGCGCTCACTTCCACGAATAAAGATGACATTAACAGAGCAAAAAAAGCAGTGCAGCTTATTGTTGATCGTTATTTTGCATACGAGAAATCTCTCGGTTTTTTACGCATAGATTACCAAACGCATTTAGGTCTCAATAGTTTTTTATTATTATTCATTTTGACTATCCATGACGAAGAATTTTTAAGTAAGGAAAAAAATTTATTAATTTTTTGGATGCAATCTCAATTAAATGACAAGAAAACGGCTTTTTTAGTAAGTGGCGATGCTGAGTTTTTATATCCAGCGCAAGCGCTGTTGGCTTTTATTGCATTATTCAAGCATACGAACGATCAACAGTATCTCAACATCGTCGAATCTGTCTTTCCATATTATGAAAAAATATATCGCAACGATACGCGCGCGCTATTAAATTGCTGGTTTTCTAAGGTATGTTTCGAGCTATTTCTGATCACGAAAAATAAACGCTACGCAAATTATATTCTAAATAGCTGTGATCAACTGCTGATGTATCAAATTCCTGAGGGATATGCTGATTTAGATATGATCGGCGTATTTTCACAGGAAGGCTTAAGTATACCAACAGCCTCATGCGCTGAAAATTTAATTCATGGATATCAGATTGCTAAAACACAGGCGGAATCACATCGTGTTGAGAAATACAATTCATCAATCCAGAAAGCACTTCGTGCAATTTTACAGTGCCAACTTCCATCGGGTGGATTTAAAGCTTCAATATTCAATCCCGCATCACGTATCGATCATACGCAACATGCATTGAGCGCGATTTATTCTTTTATGAAGATTATCGCCAAACATTAATTTGCTTGATACTCTAATTTCAATACATCTAAAATAGGTAATAGATCACCCCATACTTGAATCTTGGAATTCGAAGAGATTTTTCGTGAAAAAGCGCCAAAAATCGAGCGTTTCTCTCTACAGGGTGACCTGTTACTAAAATAGATTTAACTACTTTTACTTGTCTATTCTCGTGGCGATAAACAACGCAAATTTCATCGTAAAATATCTGTTGTGATCATCACTGAAGTACGCATAGTCCACTGGACTGCGTTGCATCACAATGCTCCCGCAACCCCATCAATGGCAGAGGATAATGCGCATGCAAGATCTGAATAACCGAGGGATGGAAGTTCAGTTCATGAGACATATATCGATGAAAATCACTGGAACGAAATATGACCGCCAACCGATCACCCCAATCCCATTGTTTCTGAAATGCTAAGCTTCTAACCAGCTGGTTGAATGGCAAACACATAGAAAAAAAAGAACCTGTTAGACGTTGTCTCGCTGAGCTGCAATATTTGAATGGTGGATTTTCATTAAAAATGTCCTGCAGTGATCGATACAATTGCTCAGGCAATATAGCATCCAACATCACATTGACCGATTCTAATAAATAAATATTGTTACTAATATCAAACGTTGAAATTTTGTAAAATAATGTAATCATATCAACATCAAGCAATCCGCACTTTTGTAATGCGACTGCAACGTAAGTTTCCATGTGCTGCATCGCACTTAGATTTAATCGATATCGCGTTGGATTAATCTCATTGGTGGTTATTAAAAATAAATAGGCGGGTAATTGAAATGAATCCAGGACAGGAATAATCGCTTTAAAAAACTGCTGAAATGAGTCGTTACGGCTAGAAGAAATTACGTTGCGCACTGCGCATCGCCTAAATTGCTCACGCAAAAATGCAGATAAACATTCACTTAAATATGAAATGGCTTCACTGCGATAGCGATGAAAAAAATCTTCCCGAAGCTTTGAAAATACAACTTCTCTTCTTCCCTCTACCACTGCAAGACCCGCGTAACCATCGCGAAATTCAACTTGATGTTCTCGCAAGAGATGCCAGCCAGATTCTTTTGCAAACTGAGCAAATGCAGAATAGGCATGCATTTGCATGTGCTCACGAAGTGCTTCGTCTCTGCTAAATTGCGATGCCAATTGTGCGACAATCAATTCGCGCGATTCAGCAAGCCAAGAAAATAAACCAGGTGGCGGGGAATACAAATCAAAATAGGCCTGCTGAAAATAGGTAAATAAACCAGGGCCACACCAAGTGAGTTGCCCGTACAGTCTTTTTAATATATTTTTTTCTGTTGTGTTATCTTCTGTTGCGCAATCGGCCGCGCGAGACAAATAAAAATAACAGATACATTCAATATATTTTTTTAATTCAACAAATGTAGTCGATTTCTGAAAGGGAAGCAAGCCGTCACCTGGGTTAGTGATGCTGTCGGTGATTCCGCACTTCAAACGATTAATGAGGCTGTTGTACTCCTCAACCTCGCCATCTCTGTCGTAAATAACCAGATATAAATTTTTTCCAATTTCACGCTGAAAAATACCTGCTAACACATCTATCAAGCAAAACCATTGGCGAATAAACGCAGATTTTTGCCGCTCAGTAACACATGCGTTAATATATTTTTTTTTGTGATAAATTACGTTGATGATTTTCTGTTTGGAAGGGATGGGAATAGAAGCGGGTGTAAATACTGTTGAATTATGTAGCGCTATTTCAAATGACATGCTTTCCTCCAAAAAATATTGCCTTGTTGCCTTGTTTGAGGCAAGTTAGCATTATGAATAAATACGCCGCCCTCGCGCCCAGTATATTGGACATCATCAAAAATAAATATACCGAAAAACCGTTTTCAGGAAAATATTGCGAAAAAAAATATGACGGCAGTTATTTGTGCCGGGGGTGTGGCGTTGTTTTATTTCGCGCGGATAATCAATTTCATTCAAGCTGTGGCTGGCCAAGTTTTGATGATGAGATTTCTGATAGTATCAAAAAAATTCCGGATAGTGATGGCCGTCGCACTGAAATTATTTGCGCAGAATGCAATGCACATTTAGGTCACATTTTTGTTGGGGAAAAATTTACAGCGAAAAATAGGCGCTATTGCGTCAATTCACTGGCAATTGAATTTATCACAGATCCTGCGATTTTAAAAACAGAAGAAGCTATTGTCGCTGGCGGCTGTTTTTGGGGCGTACAATATTTATTTCAGCAACTGCCTGGTGTGTTATTAACAGAAGTCGGTTACACCGATGGCATTACACAAAATCCAACTTACCAGCAAGTCTGCTCGCATAAAACCAATCACGTTGAAGCCATGCGTGTCATTTTTGATACCGAAAAAATTTCATATGAAAATATTATAAAATATTTTTTTGAAATTCACGATCCCACGCAAAACGATGGACAAGGTCCTGATCGTGGCTCGCAATATCTATCCCGCATTTTTTATTTTAACGATACACAAAAACGCATCGCTGAAAAATTAAAAAAAGAATTGGTGTCTCATGGATTTTCGGTTACCACCGCAATAAAACCCGTCGTCACATTTTGGCCTGCAGAAGAAGATCATCAAAACTATTATCGTAAAACGCAGCGCGAACCGTATTGTCACCGTCGCATTAAAAGATTCAATTGATTTATGATGAAAAAAACCCGCGATATTTTTTTTAACATCGCGGGTTTTCTGAATTAAAATCCTGGCAGTGTCCTACTTTCGCATGAACTTCACACTATCATCGGCGCTGAGCGTTTTCACTTCTGAGTTCGATATGGGGTCAGGTGGTTCCCGCTCGCTATAGCCACCAGGAAACTGGTGGATGTAATCAGAGTCATGCTCCTCATTTTCGCTTACTAACAAATCACGACTCTGCTTACATCAGCATTTGGTTGATACATAGCGCCGCCCACTTAGCTTTATTGTGTGACGCTATAGATTCTATCGGCATTACTGTCGATGGAATCTAGCAAGATAACGAGTTTATGCATTTTTAAAACGTTTTTCAACTGAAAAACGTATCCAAGAAAAGTCGCGCAATCAATTTTAAATATTTTGGTAACAACTCAGCTCCACTCCAATTTCAAGTATTGCTTAATCTGTTACATATTTTGATGCGGATTAATCACTTCTCATTTTGAAACCATTTAAGGTTGTATGGAAAGTCTCACGGTTAATTAGTACAAGTTAGCTCCACACATTACTGCGCTTCCACACCTTGCCTATCAACGTTGTAGTCTCCAACGAACCTTTAGACTCGTGCAAGCACGAGTGCGAGATCTCATCTTGAGGGAGGCTTCCCGCTTAGATGCTTTCAGCGGTTATCCTGTCCGTACATAGCTACCCGGCAAATGCCACTGGCGTGACAACCGGAACACCAGAGGTACGTCCACTCCGGTCCTCTCGTACTAGGAGTAGCTCCTCTCAAATCTCGAACGCCCACGGTAGATAGGGACCGAACTGTCTCACGACGTTCTAAACCCAGCTCGCGTACCACTTTAAATGGCGAACAGCCATACCCT